>Ga0157374_10000015_pt1 | contig 296773 bp, 219 predicted proteins | sample M25metaG_FD_115308 | JGI IMG/M metagenome (GOLD analysis project Ga0157374, IMG submission 115308) | Miscanthus rhizosphere microbial communities from Kellogg Biological Station, Michigan, USA - M2-5 metaG | ecosystem: Host-associated > Plants > Roots > Rhizosphere > Soil | place: USA... | reverse complement strand
CCTAACTTGGATTTAATTAACTTAGATTCCTGATTCATGATCTGACATTTTTGGGGGTTGACTGATAGTGTGGTAACTTAAAGTTAACCCCTATTGTCAGATCAAATCTTGACTTCTACAATTTATATTCTTACAAGGGTCGCTCATTAATAGCGATCCTTTATTTTATATATTGTCACCGCCGTATTATTTCACTTTCGTCTTTGAGTTAACCCATTTTGGCCTCTAGTATACCATCATTATTTGTTATGCGCCTGCAATATGATGTATTTTAGCCGCACGGCCATATCAACATATTCCCACAATAAACCTTACTCTCGATGCACACTCAACATCATACAACTCATAACGCACAATTATCATAGGATATTACAAAGCTATTGTCACCACCGAAGCAATTCTGAATAAACAACTCTGAAATGCCGCTTATAGAGTCTTTTTCCCAAAAATTCGACGAAATCACTGAGTTACACGATTGGCTTCTCGCTACGATTCAGCCTTTCATCAAGGGTAGAATATTTGAAGCATACAGCGGTAACGGCGACCTTTCTAGCAGACTAATAAATAACGGAAATATCCTTCAGTTAAACGCATTTTCAGAGGATAATAAAGAATATCTGCGTCAAATGTTCCTTACCTCAACTGCGGTGCGAGGAATTCATACGCTTAATTTCCGCTCGAACGACATAGACGGAAGGTATCGCCATTTTCAAAATCACTTTTCGACAGTTTTAGTTTGTGATGATTTCGAAAAGAACATTCACAACGATATTATAGTAATTCAATCGGCCAAGCGCTTAATTTCAGATAGGGGTCGACTTATTGTTATCGGCCGATCCCCAGTAGTTTTATTCCCCGGATCCGAGCAAGATACCGAGCTGCTTAATGACTATACCCAAAATTCTATATTTCACCTTCTTAAGCCTGACATGCTCGTGAAAACATGGCTTTTCAATTACAACGGCGCCTGTTTTATATCGATCTCAAAGAGATCCTGATATCAATCCTCAGACCAGCATCCATTTTACTTACAGATTTGTCCCATTCCAAAATAGCACCTATCGTAACTTAGAACGATCAATTCAAATGAACTACGACTATAATATTTATATGCCATTTAATTCAGTTAAGACATTATCAACATCATCAATAGCGAGTAAAGAATCTTCACATAACGACGACCATCCGGCCAAACCACGTGACCTTTCTTATCTACTATCCGAACTAGACCTCAAGTTTGCTGGTGTTGATCATTATTGGCAGGTAGGAACTTCGCAAGCAACACAAGGTTGGATCTTTCATTTCTCTGTTGTTGTACATCAGTTAGCTGCCCTGATCAAAAAAATCATTCCGATTTTAGTTGGAACAAACACCCCGTTCAAAATCATCCGAGACATTCACACCGCCCACAAAATCCTCTCAGATGATTACGGATTTAAATTGTTCGGTAAATTAATCGCTATTTACCCACAAAATAATGAGTTGGCGGCAAAACTCGCTCTCGATCTAATCGAACTGACACGCGAATTTGACGGACCCTCAATCTTAACAGACTTTTGCCTTGCAAATATCCTTTACACCAGGTATGGTTCATTTTCTCAAACTTGGATTATAGCTCCGGACGGCAAACCAAGCAAATATATTTACAATGCAGATGGCGTCCTTGAACGAGACTCCTGCCCTATTCCATTCTCTTTTCCAATTGGGATACCGTGGCCGTTTGAAAAGATCGCCAAACCAATTGTCAAAAAACCTCTAAAACTCATAAACGCCAGGTATTATCCAATTTCAACAGTAAGAGAAAGTATTAAAGGAAATATTGTAAAAGCTATCTACTTCAAAAGCCTTTGGAGCATCAAAGCATGTATTTTAAAACAAGGGAGAAAAAATATGCACGCGGAAGAAACCGGTCGCAACGTATCCGATCGGCTCCACTGGCAATTCGAAATTTGCAAAGAGTTGCTAGGTGTTATTCCCGTACCCAAAATTTTTGACTACTTCACTGAAAACGGAGACACTTATCTCGCTATGGAATTTGTGAAAGGTGAAACTATCTGGAATTGGCTTGCTGCCTTGTATAAAAATCGCCCTTGGTCTGACCTTTCTTCAACGGATAAAGTATCCATCCTAAACGTCCTTTTACAAGCAACCGACATAATCCGTCGCTTGCATCATCACGGATTTGTCCATCGAGATATTACACCTGCAAATTTCATCATCACAAAGAGGAACACAGTGATTCCAATTGATTTAGAATTAAGTTGGTCCTTTCGTGACAAGAGACCATCTATTCCATTTCTTCTCGGAACACCTGGCTTTATGTCAGCTCAGCAACAAAATAGCGATACTCCAGCGACTGAGGACGACATCTATGCACTAGGCGCCCTCTTGTTGACCGCGTGTACAAACATGAACCCGCTAACTATCTCCAAACTTAGCCAGTCCAGATTAAAACAAACTCTAATTTTTTTCACCAAAGACGAACAACTTTCTAACTTGATAAATGATTGTCTCGAAGATTCTCCCTCGTCGCGTCCAGACATCACTACAATAGAACGAACAATTAAATCATCCGCCGAATATTACATCAATGAAAGCTCCGTCCAAGCAATTACAACAATGGACTTTCCTCCTGAAGAAATGATCCGAAACATCGTTCAGTCGGCTATTAATGGACTCTCAAGTTCTTCATTTTTGGGCTCAGAAGGCCAGTGGATTACTAGCGCTAAACAAGATATCAGTAGCCTCGAAACCTATCAAGCGCAACAAACATCCGCCTTCGGCTGGTATACAGGAATTGCAGGTCCTTTATGGGTACTTGCAATTGCAAAATCGCTCGGATTCAACATTGGTCGATGTCAGGCAACCTACACCCGCAATTGGGATTATATCCAAAAGCACCTTTTCGATACCGCCCAAACAAAAGATCCTTCTCTCTTTAACGGTACCGCCGGGATTGCGTTAGCATTGAAAGAGGGCATATTCGCAAAGCTCTTACAAGATGACAATCATCTATTGGAAAGCATACAAACTGCCTTCTCTTCTTTCGGAGAGGACATAACTTTATCACGCGGTATTTCCGGTCAGGGTCTAGCATTACTAAAGATATCAAGTGCACTAAATCCACCTGCCTCCGACCAACCCCTACAATTATTTATAAACAAAATCATATCGTCGCAAAATTCGGATGGGTCTTGGGAATTAAATTCTCCAGACGATAGACACGGTAGTGTTCCGCTAGGGCTTAATAAGGGAATTGCAGGTGTACTTAACTTTCTGATCTCATGTCTGAACGATCATTCGGAATCCGACTTACACAACGCCACCAGAAAAGGGCTAACGTGGTTAATATCATCAAAAAGTAATAGACATTTTTGGAAGCGAAGGAACTCAAGCTTACTTCCAATTGATCTTCATTCCGAGAAATTAAACTTTGATATAACCTTTCTAATGTTAAAAGCATTCGACGCATTGCACGATCCTGAGTATAAATTTCTCGCCGAGGCCTATTTGCGAAATTTACCTCAGCATTTGACCAGTTCAAATTTCACATTGTATGACGGGCTTGCAAAGATAGGAGACCTGTATTTGGAAGCTTTTAGGATCCTTAAGAATCCCTACTATTGGTCACAAGCTGCCTGGATCTCCAACGTCCTTTTTCACACGTTTGTGTATACCAAAAAAGATGAAGGCCACTGGACCATGCTCGCCAAGAATCAAATCACGGCCAATCTGTTTACTGGGGAATCCGGAATAATCTATTATCTACTTAGATATCTTCATCCAAAACAAGTCATTTCAACACTATAGCAAACTTTTTGTGCACAATCAGGGGAATCCGAAAACCTGTAACAGAGTAGGACGTATTTTAATCATTAAAGCTTTTCTTGCTTTTGATCCTAAAAGCAAAACAATTATGAAACGTTCAAACCTTCTTCTCGCAGCAACAACCGGATTGCTCGCAGTAGCCTCCTTCGCATTTGCTAAAAATCATAAAAGCACCTTTAGGGGTGGTTGCTTGACCGCAGGTAAGCACCTTTGTCCCTTTGTTCACGGCTATCAAGTTACAACCGTACAGGCGAATGCTTCAAAATGCGGCCCGCTGCTGAGTCAAACCGTTGTTACAACGATAAATTGCGCAGTCCGTCTTCGCAACATCGACTAATGACAAATGACTGTCGCGGAGGCGTAGGCTTATCCTTACGCCTCCATATTTAGATTTCAATCAACTACGAAATCGCACATCCTTTAGCAAATGAAGCATTCAACAACCGTTAATACTTACTCGAATATATTCTCTCGGTATATACGAAGTAGTTTTTATTCCGATATCCTGAATCGAAATTTGAATTATATTTTTCTATTTCTTTGCCAGTTCTTTCTGTTCAAATTTCTCTATCCATTTCCAAGCTTTTTCTCGGATTCCAATAGCTATATCTCGGCGGCCGCCTCTCATCTGGGAGCAAACATCTGGCCCGTCGGCTATTCCAAGTTTTTACTCCTCTTCCACAATATCACTCATTCTTCTACCGCTTTAACTTTATTTCAGTATATTTTGTTTGAACTAATTGCTTTATATTTCTATAGGACCATCCTTTTTTTCTTCTCGCCTACCCGACTTTCCGCAGTTGTGCTTCAAATTTTCCTATTCTTTAATCCCCTAAATCTATTTCTTGCCAATTTAATCTCCAGCGACGGACCCTTTGCCGCTCTCAGCCTACTTTGGCTTACGACACTAATTTGGCTGATCTACAAGCCATCTTTCGCTCACCTAATAATACTTACTGCTGTATGTTTCATCGCTTTTACATTCCGATATAACGCTATGTATTACCCGATAATCTCAGCTCCCATATTCATTTTTTCAAATAAATCACTTTGGTTTAAACTTATAGGAGTTCTTTCTCCCCCCTTATTAATTCTTCCATTTATTTTATACACCTCAAATGCGGCAAAGGAAATGAGCGGAACATCCCAGTTTCCGCCCATTCTTGGTGGCTGGCAGTGGGCCAACAATGCACTTTATATCCGAGAGTACATCAACGAAGACAGCACCCATTTTCCAAGCGCTGAGATAAGCGAATTGGATCAATTAGCAAGGGACTTTTACCGTCGCGTACCCCAAGCAAATCGAGAGCTAAGATCGTATGTTGGCAACTACTTTATTAGAGAACCAAGATCGCCCTTAAAGTTATATATGGCGATGCATTATGGCGACGATACATCTAACTATGGAGTAACCGCCTGGGCCAAATCGGCCCCACTTTTTAAGGACTATGGACTCTATCTGATAAAAAAACATCCGATTCCTTTTGCAACATATTTCATGATTCCAAACAGTAAAAACTATCTCATACCCCCACTAGAAAAACTAAAAGTCTTTAACATTGGAAGTCGTCACATATCGAAAAATGCAGCTATTTGGTTTGATTATCCGAGTCAAAATGTTTCTGCGGCCTCGATAACGCTTCAAGGCTATCTTTTAGCATTTTACCCATACCTATTTTTCCTGCTAAATGTTTGGTTCGTTTTCAATTTGATTGTGCTTTTGAAAAACATACGTGGGCTCCGTCCAAATTTAAGAAGGCACCAAACTATGCTCCTTCTTATTGTCCTTGTCGTATTAAATGCCGCGTTTAGCATATTCGCCAACATCGTAGTATTTAGATACCAAATATTTCCCCTGTATACGCTGCTTCTGATAAATTTACTGGCGGCAGAGTTCATACAGCAAAATAATAAGAAACTTACTACTCCCTAGGTTGCTACTAATACCTAATTTATGCAAAAGGTTTTCATTATCATTCCGTGCTACAACGAAGAAAGAAGGTTGCCTATCCACGCATTTAGGCAGTTTCTTGCAACGAGAAAGGCAGAACTGATCTTCGTCAATGACGGCAGTACGGACCAAACGTTGCAAATTTTAGACCTTTTAAAAATGGAATTCTCTCAGCAGGTACATATTCTGAATCTGCCCAAAAACGTAGGTAAAGGAGAGGCTGTTCGACAAGGCATCTTTGCCCTCGAGAAATTAAATACAAGGGATATAATAGGGTTTATGGACGCCGACCTTTCAACTCCACTTGCAGAAGTGGATAATTTTCTAATTGAATTCAATGATACCCGGCTTCAGTTTGTATTTGGATCTAGAATATCAAGGATCGGAGCTCGCATTGAGCGCTTCAACCATCGCCACTATTTTGGTCGCTTGATCGCCACTCTAGTAAGTCTTTATTTGCACCTTCCGATTTACGATAGCCAATGCGGCGCGAAATTTTTCCATGCCGGCCTTGCTACTAAATTGTTCTTCAACCCTTTCGTATCGCGTTGGTTATTTGACGTTGAGATATTCAAAAGGATCGAACTCTTGAACATTAAAGTATCTGAATGTTCATTGGAACTGCCCCTCCATACCTGGATCGAAAAGGGCGGGTCAAAGATAAGGCTTCGAGATTATCTTAATCTTCCCTTTGAATTTTACAGAATTGCCCACTACTATTCTCATCTGAGGTCAAACTCCCCATTTTCTCTATCTCCCATCAAAACACTTATTTCACTTGAACCCAAAACCAGAACCATGTATGAGGCATAATAACTGTATCAATAAATATGACGCCTATTTTTATTTCTGATTCATCTTTTCCCTGTTGTCGACGTCTTCATAGCGGTAAAAGATTATTCATCCATCTAGCGTAAAATAGAATACCCCGCTGGATAAAGCATTCTATGGCTCACCATCATGGAATTGTAAATTCGTACCTTAATTCACCATACTTTCCCGCTTAATGCAAAATTTATGAAACGTCGAAATCTCATACTCGCAGTAACCACAGGGTTACTTTCCGTTGCATCTTTGGCCATTCAGAAGCCTCACAAAGGCATTTTTAGAGGTGGATGTCAAACAGCAGGCAAACATGACTGTCCCTTCGCCGCAGACTTCGCGGCTACAACGTGCATATCAAACGCCTGGAGGTGCGGTGCCACCGATGCTCTCCTTGTTGTAACAACAATAAATTGTATTGTTCCTCTTAGAGACCCTGATTGACATTTTTTCTTTTGACTCAACCTCAAAACAATAAATCATGAAATACTCAAATCTTTCACTCGCAGTAACTACTGTCTTGCTTGCAACTACATCTATCGCATTCTCCAAATCCAAAAAGTGGGAGTTCCCAGGTGGCTGCCTGACCCACGGCAAACGCGATTGCCCTTTTATCGGATTCTACAGAGTCACGACAACAGCGGCAAACGCTTCAAAATGTGGTCCCCAATTATCCCAAACTGTAGTTACAACGAACGCATGCGTTATACCTCTTAGGGAAATTCCCTAAGTCCTCTAGCCATAAAAAGTGTCGGCACTGCATTCTAAAATCAGAATTCAAATTCCAGCCTTTTGATTCACTCAAGTTGATGCTATAGTCCAGTAAGTAAACCCGGGCATCTCAGCCCGAGATTCTGTTAGAACGTAACGTGAGCCTCTCGACTCATTACGCTCCGGTTATCAATTCGTTGGTCTACAGTCGAGTAACGACCAGTGGGCAAATAAGCCGGGACTTCGTACCGATATCCGGTGCAGCCACAGCATCGCCTTCATCATACTCGGTCGCAGGTTTTTGTATTTGCGTCTTGCCCAGTTGGCGATCTTTACGTTCACCAGGTGCATGAACTCTTTCAACTTCGTGACGTAGAACTTGCTATAGTAGTGTGTCCACCCAGTCAACAATGGGTTGATTTGCCGGGCGATGTCCTGTAAGGTGCCCGTTGGGTTCCAGAGAGAGGCGCAACGGCTCAGTTTGTCACTCATCGACTTCTTCGACTTAGTGCTTACAGCAGGCAGCCAATTGGTGAACCAATCGCCCCGCTGACTGTTTTGCGCCAGCCGCGGTTTGAAGGTATAGCCTAAGAAATCAAAGGAGATATCAAATTCCCCTTTCTTCCTCCTGTTGCTGTCCCGACAGTAGACCAGTTTCGTTTTGGTCGGGTGCATCTGTAGCCCGCATTCCTTCAGCCTTTCCTCCAGTGCCTTCATTATGATCATCCCCCTGTTCTGCGAGTCCACGTGAATGATGCAATCATCCATGTACCGTTCGAAGGCGCAGTACGGAAACTCTATGTCCAGCCACTTGTCTATGCAATAATGCAGGTACAGGTTGGCGAGGACCGGGCCGATAACAGAGCCTTGGGGAATCCCCCTATCTCGCTCTACAATCGTCCCATCACCCCTTTGCAGTGGCGCTTTCAACCATCGTTCGATGTACAGTAGCATCCAGCTGCCCGTACAATGCCTTCTGACTGCTTTCATCAACAGATCATGCGGGACTTCATCATAAAAGCTCTTGATGTCAAGATCGATCACCCACGACATCTTCCAACAACGCGCTCGCGCTATGGCAACCGCCTGGATCGCCGATCTGCCGGGCCGGCACCCATAGCTGTTACTATGGAACACCTGCTCCAGTTTCGGCTCCAGCAGCCCCTCACTACTGTCTGTCCAATCCGGTCAGAGACCGTGGCGATGCCCAGGGGCCTTAGTCCTCCCCCTTTCTTGGGTATTTCCACCAATCTCACCGGTGGGGGCATGTAACTTCCTGAGCTCATCCGGTTCCACAGTTTATACAGGTTGTTCCTGTTATCCTTATCGAACTCTTCCAGGCTCACTGCGTCTACCCCTCCGGCCCCTTTGTTGGACTTTACCTTCTGATAGGCATGCATGACCAGTCTCCGACTGATACTAAACGATTTTGCTTTGTCCATCTTCGTTACTCCTGATAAATCAGTTTTCGTTAATGTACATAAAAGCCTGATAACAGCCCCCCTTCGCTCTTGCGGCCTCTCCGCCGCCGTCGTCACTACTACGAGGGCTTCTGCCACCGTGCGGCCCATCGATACTTTCCCTCTTATGGTGTGTACACTTGAGGTTTTCTCTTGACATGGCCGCGACAGCTTCTGCTGTTCCCTTTGATCGCCTGTGTTAAGATCCCGTTGCCTATACGCCGGATGCCGCAGTGACAGTAACCAGGTAGCCTCACTGCTTATCCCAGCAACGATACTGCTTGCTGGTTTTGACATCGTCTAATGCTTTCGACGCCTCGGATGGCAATTCACGATCGTTCGACTTCTTAACACCCACCTGACACCTAAACGATGCCTTTTCCCTACGTGCTCACTACCTTGACACTTAATCAAAGCAGCCCAGGGTGGTTTAGAGGCTGTTCCTGAAAACCGCCTCTGATGGGCCGACCATCATCATTCAAAGAGCATAAACCTTCGACCACCACGACTAAATAGTAGTCTCTAATTTTTCAGCACACTCAATACCCACTATTCTGGGTCAAATTCGCATTGTTGTTCCGCTCTGCCTGGGGAACTGGAAATAATTGATAATCGGAACTCCACGTTCCATGTTTAGCCTGACAAACGCCCGTGGGTCCACCCATGACAGCATCTAGATTAGCTGTTCGCTTTAAATCTATCCATCTATGGCCCCATTCCGTAAACAATTCGACCTGCCGCTCGTGCAGTATCGCGGCTAAAACCGAACTTTGATCTATTCCACCAGAATAATTGGGAAGCCCTGCTCGATTCCGGATAGCGTTTAAATCAGCAATTGCATCAGCCAACTTACCTTGCTGCGCCCGCGCCTCAGCACGGATTAAATATTGTTCTGCCAGCCGCAAGACCATGACATATTCCGTCACATTTACCGATGTGGTCGAAGCTGTTGTGTTATAGGTCTGGTATTTAAAGGGGAAATAGTAACTCACTGGCGAACCGCCGGTTGTGGTATACACTTTGATCCATTGCACCTTCCGCTTGTCGTTTGGTTCGAAAGCGTTTAGTAGTTGCGGGCTTATAGCAGTACAATTGATAGTAGATTGAGACGGCGCGCTGACCAAATAGAAATTGTTTCCGTCCGGTGTAAAATAGTTGCTGGGAATAGGAGTTGCAATTTGCAAAATTGCCTCGGTACTGTTTCGCTGAAAAACAAAATTCGTTGCTCCACCTGCGTTGGTTAAATTTTTACAAAGGTTATACAATGTTGCATTGTTGATTACAAGGTTAGCCTGTAACTCCGCAGAATCATATTTCTGTTTATACAAATAAACTCTCGCTAGCATGGCAGCGGCTGCCGCCCTTGTGGGCCTTACCCTATCGGTTGAAATTGTCGTGTCAGTAATATCGACGTAATTCGAATTTAGAGTCCCGAACGCATCATTTAAATCGGCAACCACTTGCTGATACACCTGCGCCTGAGGAATTCGCGGCATAGATGCATTAACGGCATAATCAGTGGTTAACACTAGAGGCACGTCACCGTAAAGATTTGTCAGATAAAAATGCCAGAACGCACGTATAAATTTGGATTCGCCGATTAGTTGTGCGGCAACAGAAGCGGGAATATTTCCGTTGTTTTGAAGCTTTTCAATAATGGAATTGGCTTGGTAGATGTACTTGTATGCATTCTGCCAAGGCCCGGTCGTCACAATCGACGACATCGAATTAGTATAATACTGAATCAACGGTTGATTGGTAGAATAGTTAGTCAATTCATCACTCAGTAGCCCACATGACAACGCCATATTCCAGGATTCATTCCACATTGGAATATAAATCGCAAGTTGCGCCGAAGTAGCGGACGCACTGTTACTGAATACAGTAGTCGTAGCTATTTGAGTAGTGGGCGATCCAATTTGCACAAACTTCTTACATCCCAACATCATAAACATTACAACAGAGATTGGAAGTAAATGATTAATCGTCCGCAGCCATCGAAGGACTTCTATAATTCTCACAAGCGCTCTTAATCCTTCAAATAATAAATTAAAGCTTTTCAAAAATATCCGGAAACCAGAATGCATCCTTTGGCCGACAGTCATAACTAGGCGAAATGAGGCCCTTGACATTGAAGGTTTGTATTGTTGACGATGAGATTGCTTCATTGCTAAAAAGTTAAAAGTGTAATATTCTTTACAATCCGACTTGGAATCCTGCTGCAAGCATTCTAAGAGGGGGCAGAGCTAGTACCCCGGATTCAGGATCTAAACCCACATAATGGGTAATCGTAAACAAGTTCTGACACTGAACATAGATTTTTACATTTTGCAATTGTAGTTTACTCGTCCAAGCTCTCGGCATTTGATAAGAGAAAGCTAAGTTCTTTAACCGAATAAAACTTGCGTCAACGTATTGTTTGTTCGAGGCTGCGAGAAATTGCGCTGGCTGAATGGTAGACCCCGAAGTGGTTCCGAATCTCTGGGTTGCGGTAAGGTCGCCTGGATTTCTCCATCGGCCTAAAACCTCAGTGGGTTGGTTGGTATTAGCAATACCCGCATATGGTCCAAATCCAATTATATAATTGCTTCCCAACTGTTTGACAAATTGAAAAAAAATATCAAGGCCAAAGTTTTTGTATGAAAACCGGTTCTGTATCCCGCCGTAAAACCTTTGAGTTAGCAGACTTGTTGCCGCATAATCCTGCGGAGAAGAAGGCAATCCCGTTGTGTTCTTAGTGTTAAAACTATATAGTCCTGTTTGTGGGTTGACCCCAGTATTTTGAAAGGTTCTCTTTATAAAAATAGATTCTCCTACAATATAGGTGTTTTTGTAGGCTGCGAAATTCGCCAGATTTGGGAATGCAACCAGTTTATTGCTGGGTATGGTAAGATTGATGCTACTAGACCATTCAAAGGCATTTGAATGAATATTCTCAGTGTTTACAAGAACCTCAAATCCCGTATTTTGAACAATGGCAGGTAGATTATATTGAATTGTCGTGAATCCTGTCTGAGATGGAAGCGACAATCCTACCAATTGATTAGCTGTTCGGTTTCGATAGTAACTGGCGCTTATAAAGATCCTACTACTTTCGTCAGATAATTTGTCTTTTAAAAATCCCATTTCTATGCCGCCTTCCAACTTTTTTACCACTTCCCAGGCAAAGAAGGGATTAGTCAACCGGACCGGCGCCAATCCGGTAATTCCCTGATAAGTATTGGTAGTGGCTGAATACGTACTTAGGTATTGATAGTCTGCAATTTGATCATTTCCAGTAACGCCATAGCTTCCTCTGATTTTCCCAAAGTTCAGGAAATGAAAATGATCGTGCACAAAACTCTCTTTTGAGAAAATCCACGCCAATCCAGCGGCGCCAAAATTTCCAAACTGTTTACCTGGACCAAAACGACTGCTGCCATCCCTGCGGGCGGTCAAATTAACAACATACTTATCTTGCCAATCGTAGCTGATTCGGCCGTAGGCAGCCGTATATCGGTAGAGTACGTCATTGATCCCTAAAATTTTTAGGTTGGAAGCAGCTTGGGGATTAGAGATGAGTGCATCGCTGACAAAATTATATGTATCCTGCGTAAATGAATTACTTTTATTTTGTTGGTATGTAAGCCCGGCCGTTATATCCAAACGCCCGTAACCCACGGACTTGCTGAAATTTAACCCTGGTTCGACGATCCAGCTGGAAAAATCTGTCGTTGCAAACGTATTATCTCTGTTTGTGTTCAAATTATTATTAGGAGGAGCAAAGGCAACCGCTGGCGTCAACGACGATTGCCTCATTTCATCGTGATTATAACCTAAGCTGACCCTTAATTGCAGCCCCTTCAATAATTCATAGTTAATTTTCAAATTGCTAATCAAGTTGTTCGTAACAGCGGAAGCCTTGATAGCGAGTGAAGCCAATGGATTAGCAAAAGTAGCAGTGCCGTTTCGTGTTGCCCAATTGATGTTTCCTTGCTTGTCATAAAGAGGTGGGGCATCCGGTGCAAGAGTAATCGAACTGGGAAAATTATTCGCTGGAATGTTATTGTTATCGTTGATGTAGTTAGTGACAAATTGAACTCCAAGCCGGCGATCAACAGAGTTGTGGCTAATATTCACATGTACAGAAGCTTTTTGGTCGGCATAGTCTCCAGGGAAGACCGTTCCTTGTCTTGCATAACCACCACCAAGGGTGAAGCGTGTATTCACGTTACCAGCAGATATGCTTCCTTGGGCATTTGTAAAATTTTCCGTGCCTCCTAATAACACTTTTTGCCAGTCTGTATACCGCGTGGTATCCCAAACCCCATTGATATCATAGTTTACGTCCGTGGGTTTTGTGATGATCGATGGGATAGCTAACTTGTCGTTTAAGAAAGCCTCCCTGCGCATGGCGAGGTATTGTTGGGTATTTAGCAGATCGACTTTACGTGCGACTGACCCAGCTCCAGTAAAGACATTTAGATCGAATTTGGTATCACCAGACTTGCCCTTTTTTGTCGTTATCAGAATCACCCCATTTGCACCTCTCGAGCCATAGATAGCTGTTGCATCTGCATCCTTAAGCACATCAATGCTTTCAATATCTGTCGGATTAAGACCATTAAAAGGACTCAAGCCACTGCCGGTATTCATCAAAGCGTTTCCTAAGCCAGTCACACCAATGCTAGCCGATGTACTTGACAATGATAGAGAGCTAAAAGGTACCCCATCAACAACGTAAAGCGGATCGTTTCCGTTGGAAATGCTATTCTGTCCTCGAACCATTATCTTGGCATACGCCCCTGGATTTCCAGAGCTCTGCTGAATAACCAGCCCCGGCACCCTTCCAATCAACGCCTGAATTGGATCACTTACCGGCTGTTCATGAATAATATCTCCGGAAACGGTCGATACATTTCCAGTATTCAACGCCTTAGATGTGGCGTAATAACCCTTAACGACGGTCTCATTCAACCCACTAGTCGCCTGCTTCATCCTCACCCCTAACTTTGCTCGCCCATTCACTACCTTCAACGTCCCCACGTGCTTCTCAAATCCCACATTGGTGATCTCCACGGCATACTCCCCATCCGGAACCTTCATCCCCTTCAACGAATACCGACCCTTGAAATCTGTCATCCCCGATTTCTTCAGCTTCGTGATATTGACAGACGCGCCGGATAAAGGTTCCCCCGATTCGGACTCTACGATGATATCGATAGTTTCATCCCCCTCATCCATTACTACCGACGGGGCGACGACCGGTGGGGTCTTCTCCATCTCGCGTTTCAGAAATATCGTCCGATCCTGGATCGAGAACCCCAATCCCTGATCCTTCAACGAAGCATTAAGCACCTCCTCGACCGACGCATCCTTCATCTCCACTGTCACCGGCTTCGACTTCTGCAGCAACGTCGCGTCATAAAAAAGGACATAATTCGTCTTCTTCTCTATCTCCGAGAAGACCTTCTCCAAAGATCCATTCCTCACGGAGATGGAAAGCCGCTGAGCGTTGCTACGGGCGCTCACTTGAAGCATGGCGGCAAGTAAAAAAATTCCAGTTAGTTTCACGATTCTAATCAGGGTTTTACCGGTTCGCTGTTTAGGGATTATCAGAGCCCCTAATGGTTGACGGCAATCGACCGCCCCCTCCAATGGGGACATACCATTAGACTTAAAATACATATATTTACATTGATTTTTTAAAAAAAGCGATTAAGTACTCGTTACTTAGCGCGCAAGAGGATATTACCAGTATCCTCTTTTTTTATTCGACCCGGAACCTGGGCGGCTCATACGGAATGAATCGGTGTGTAAAACTTTGCATGTTAGCTTGATTTTCAGGTTTATAGACAAAACGCTTCACCGCAAACCAAGGGTTTGCCGTCGATAGATAGGCGGCTTAATGGAACATGGTCCCAAATAGGTGTAATAGATGTAGAGAAGGCAAGGCAGTCGTCAGTTGGAGTATTGGATTGGATATACTCTATTCCACGTTGAAAAAATCCCGATAACTATCCATCCAACTATCATTTCGACTAAAAATTTTCCACTTTTCACCTCACCCATCAAAACCTACCCCCCTGTTTAAGAAATTGTTATCAAAAATTTGTTGACTCTTTTCAAACAACCACCACAGATGGTTACAGCATCCCTCCACCCGTAATTTTCCAACAACCAACCTCTCGCTTTTCCGCATAGCTATTCCCGCCCGGCAAAAAAAATTTGTAAAAAATTGCATCGGAAATCAACACCCCCTTCCGTCTTACTATTAAACCCGCACATTTCTTCAAATCGAAAATTAATTAATTCCCTCAAACTTTATTACTCACCAAAAAATCTGATATCATGGATTTTTTCCCCATAAATCCGCAAAAAATCATCACCCTCCATGAGAAGGTTCTCTCCCGGTTCAACAACTACGACCTCCTGGAAAAAGACATCGCCTTCTGGCATGCCCTTGAGTCCCTTCAAAAAGAATTTCAAGCCACAGGACTCTGGAAATTCACCGAAGAAGTGACCATCTGGAAATTATACCGAAGGATCTCCAACAAACTCATTGACCTCAGACGCCACAAAGAATCCATTCAAAAAGTAGAAACCGTCCACTACAACCTCTGCGACACTCCACCAACCTGTTTCGAAGGCTTCATCGCCGAAGTAGCGTTGACCCTTTTAATAGAATACCTCGACCGCCATCCAGGTAAAAGAGCCAAAGTCGTAAAAGCCTTCCTAATGGGTGGGAAGATCAGCGAGATCGCAACAACTTTCAAAATCCACGAACGAACAGTAAAAGACTATATCTATCAATTTAAACCCGAATTAAAAGTTTTCCTGAAGCAAAAAGCTTATTCCTCGTCAATCTAAAAAATGGAGAACTATGAAGCCCAGTAACCTTGCAGCACCCGTCAGGCCGGACGACAAACGCGTTGTCAGCGGCCCCCATCGGGACAAAATCATCACATTACTCGTAAAACATTGGTTCAACGACCTGGACCCCGACGAAACAGCCTTCCTCCTGGAATGGGCCAAAGCCTCACCGGAAAGACAGGCGCTGTTCGACGCAGCCACAGACCCTGATATCATCCACCGCGAGATAGGCAATCTCTATCCCTGCCTTGCCTCCACACCCAAAACAAGGAAATCCGACACCATTGGTCAACCGGCTCCCGGGACGGACCCCGGTAACCCAGCCTGATGGCATCCTTGACTCTTGCACGAGGACGAATCTCCACCCCAAAAGGTAGAATTCGTCCTCTTTTTACCTGCCCGCAGTCCCCTCGCATAAACTCCTACTACATTTACCCCAAAACCTTATAATATGAAACGCTTATCAATGGCGCTGCTGGCAATCACCGTCCTGCTGGCGCTAAGCGGCAACGCATCGTCGCCGCAAAAACACCGCGATGTCTCCTACTACTGGTATGACACCAGCGACAACTATGTCGACTTCAACACCGTCGCCGAAGAAGAATACAACCTCGAAGTGGAATACGGGGTTCTCGTCGACCAAAACCCCGGCGGCGGCACCCTGCTGGAGAAAGGCTACCAGAACCCGGGCAAACCCCATATGGCCTTCCCGGGCGCCTTCCTCTACGGCCATTTTGGCCTGGGCGCCCATGCGCGCTAAACCCCGAATCGCAAACAGGCCGGTCACTTCAACGCACCGGCCTTGTTTTTAAAACTGATGCTGAACCCCACCGTCACGACCCGCATCGGCGGCAACACATACGGATCCTGCGTCTCGGGATCCGTGACGGGAAACCGGCTCACCGTCCACAAATCCTCCCCACGCAGAAAAACACTCATCCCCTCGACCATTGGCCACCGCTTCAACTGCTCCGCACTCCACTTGTAACTAAGCGCAATATTCTTGACCCGCAAATACGAAGCATCCCGAACCAACGCATCGGACTGCAGATAGTTGATCAACGCGAAAAACGCCTGCCCATCATTCCCGGCACTGACCCGCTGCCGGCTGCTGCGATCGCCAGCCTGCCGCCAGTGCTCCAGCCACTCGACCGGCCCATTACTCAGCTGCGAAGGATTCTGGAAACCCGCGGGATTCCGCTGGTCGATGGCGGCCAAAGGATTCATCCCATTCTGCCGCTGCCAGTCGAGCAATACATTCAGCTGGAAATTACCATAGCTGAGCGTATGCCCCCAGCCCACAAAGAATTTCGGGTCGAGGGAAGGCCCGGGCGCAAACGCGGAAGCGTCCACGACACCCGTGGAACTGATCCCCCGGAAAGTATAATAGCCCGTCTGCGGATCTACACCCGTGAGATGATATTCCTTCGTCACACTCAGCGACTTGCCCACCACCAGGGTATTGGCCAACGAAGAACTGTCCAGCGCAGGGAAGCTCTTCAGCACATTCCGCGGAACGGTAATCGCTAGCGACGAACTCCAGTCGAGCCGCCGCCCGAACCGGACATGCACGGCCTGCACCAGGAACTCGAGTCCCTCGTTCAGAACATTGGCAGGCAACAAAGTAAAACGCACAGGCCCACGGACGCCGCGGTTGGGCAGCCCATAAATCAGCTGGTTCTTTGTCCAGCTGCGATAAAGATTCGCGGAAAACAACAACTTCCCACCGGCAAAACCGAGATCGAGACCAAGTTCGGCCCGGTAATTAGACTCCCAGCTGAGATGATTGTTGAGCATCTTCGCCGTCGCCGTATCATAAATAGTGGGATTGATCTGGTCATTCCCCGTAGTCCCATAGCTCCCCTTTATCTTTCCAAAAGACAAAGCGCCGGCCCTCTCCGGCAGGAATATCCAGGCCCCGCCCACACTCCAAAACGTGCCGTAATGATAGCCCGGCCCGAATTTGCTGCTCCCGTCCCGCCGCAATGCCGCGGAAAGGACATACTGGTCCTTCCAAACATAGGTCGCCCGGCCGAAAATGGCCTGATATCGATTCAAGATGGATTCGGTATTTGTATTCGGCCCCCTCATCGTAGGTACCCTCGTCCGATAGGAACTGTATTCCTCCCGCTGCCCCTGATAAGTATACCCGGCCAGCATATCAAGCCTACCCGGCCCCAACGGCCCGGCATACTTCACCATCCCTTCAAAAATCCCGCTGTTATAATGATTATCGGCCCGCGTCGTATCGTTGACGGGCGGAGGAAGAACAAAGGGCGCCTGACCCAACACCTGCAACAGACTCCGCTCCCGCGTGAAAATTCCATTGTACCCCACCCGCCCTTCGACAAAAAGATAGGGCACCAGTTCATAACTCAGATCGCCATGCCCGAGCAGCGTCGTCACCTTCCCGCGATAGATGTTGTAGGTCTGCGCAGGGATATTGACCATCGGCGCATTTGCATCCCCCCAATTCAGGTCCCCATTGGAGTCCCTGAACGACCACGCATTCGGCGCGAGAAATTGAAATTGGCTATAGTCCTGCCTCGGCAGATGGATATCCTCGACATTACCCATGCCGGAAACACCAACCCGTAACCGCTTGTTATCGGACTGATAATGCCAATTGCCATAGAGCGAAACATCCTGATCATGCGTATCGCCGGGAAAGACGGATGACTCGCGATAATACCGGCCGGAAACCAGGAACCAACTCCGGGTATTGCCCCAGTCGAGATCGACATGCGCATGCTGGACTACCCCGGTACCACCCATGGTCATTCGCTTGAAATCGCCGTTCCGTCCGGCACCCCACCGGCGCTCGGGGACGGTCGTGTCGTTGACCGGCAACCCGTCGTTTCGGGTAGCCTCTTCCCGCAGACTTAGAAACTCCGAGGTATTCAACAGTGGCGAAGTACGTACCGTCCGCGTGATTCCACCATTGGCATCGACGGTCCAGTTGAGCGTACCCGATCTCCCTTCTTTAAGTGTGATCAGGATGACGCCATTGGAAGCCCGAGATCCATACAGGGCCGTGGCGGCAGGCCCCTGCATTACGGAGATACTGGCGATCGCCGTCATCGGAATCCCATTAAAGGCGCTGGCGCCCAGGGGGCCCTGCGCGGAACTGCTGCCGATCGGATTCAGAAACCCATTCGTCGCCCAGGGTACCCCGTCAACCACGATGAGGGGGTCATTCCCCTGCTGGATCGAATGCCGGCCTTCGAGCCGGATTTGCAAGGCGCTGCCGGGAACACCATTCGTCTGCCTGATATAGGCGCCGGGTATCCGCGCCTCGATCGTCCCGATGGGATTATTGACGGCCGAATTGTTGAGCGTTGAAGCCAGTAACTGATATACCGTGACCGTAGTATGCCGCTGCGTGGTCACCTGGTAGGGCATATTTACTACCTCGTCCAGGGTACTAATTCCCGGAAACGTCGCCGAGGTATCGACGACCGGCGTTGGCGGAGTATAGATGGGCGCAGGCCCTTTCCAGTCGCGGATGCTGATAATGCTGCCCTGCAGGCTCCAGCGCACATTCAACCAATTCATGAAACTATCGACGGCCAGCGTCCACCGGGCATCTGCGACGCGGCCATCGATGAGCATGGTCTTCGTGAAAAACCCTGCCGGATAAATGAATCTGTATTTTGTCGCCCGTTCGATTTTCCGCAGCTGCTTCTCTATCGGCACAGGATCACCCTTGGGCATGGAGGGGCGCTGCCCCTGTAGGAGACCGGGCAGGAAGGTCAATAACAGCAAGGAACATAGGGTGCATGCCGATACCCTCATAAGGCCTTGGTTTAGGTGACGAGGATAAGGTAATGGCGATGGTACTTGTATAAGTTGATCATCGGGGCATGACGACGACCGTATCCGCCGCGCGGTACAGTTTTATCGATCCGCCCTGCATGAATTCGATGCTCTTAAGCGTATTTTCCAGGGTTTCGTTTTGGGGCAGGCTGCCCGAGATCGCGGCCCCCCTGAACTTTCGTGGATTGGAAATCTTTACCCCGTAAAGCGAAGCTACCAGCCGCAACACCTCCGGCAGATCGGTATTATGCAGCTCGACCGGCCGCTGCACGGGGACTCGTCCCTGCCAGGCCAGCAACACGGTAGCATCGGTGATGCGGGACACTTCCACTCCCTGGCCATCTACCCGGGCCTGCTCGTTCGCCTTTACCACGGCTGCATTTACCACGGCGCCAGAAGTGTTGCCCACTATCTTCACGGCCCCTGAAAGGACAGCCAACCAATTCTCGTTCTCCCCTTTATAGGCGCGGGCGTCGAAGGAAGTGCCCAGCACTTCCGCATACACGCCGTTGGGAAACCGGAGGACAAATGGATGTCCCGGCACAGCCGCAATATCGAAGAAGGCCTCCCCTTCCAATTCACAAACCCGGCTGCCATCCGGGCCAATTCCAAGATAGCGCACCCGGGAGTTCTTGTTTAGAGTCGCTACACTCCCATCCGGCATCCGAACCGCCCCTCCGACTTCCCTACCCGCGCTGAATACCCGGCTCGCGGGGACCGGGACGGCCGGCGCGACAGCCGTTTCCGCCACTGGCTTCCCGCCGGGTTGCAATAGCCGAAGTCCGATAGTCAGTACGACCACCACCGCCGCGCCCCATCCGATCCATCGCCAGCCAACATTTCGCCACGCCGACACCCTCGCCGGTTCAGGGAGAGCCACCCCGTCCCGCTCGATATAACCCCGGATATCCGCCCACATATCCGCCGTAGGCGCGGCATACAACTGTCTGCGTTGCTCGGCGACCCAATGCGGGTTGCGAAACTGGTCCAACAAGATTCGATGAGGTTCACTCCGGGTACGCCACTCCTCTACCCGGTCCATTTCTTCCCGGGTCAGCTTCTGCCGCAGGGAATAACGAACGAGAATTTCAATGATAAGGTTATTATCGTCCATAAAGTGACATGTTTAGGCAGATGTCAGAGCTGCTATTCAGAGCTGTCCCAATAGTATAATGCATATGGCGGCCGGTTCAACTATCTTAAAACGGGATTTTTTTATCCCTGATCGATATAAAGCAACAAAGCGGGCAGGACAAGGGGCATGAGCAGATCGCTGTCATAAAGTTTGCCTCGCAGGCAGGCGAGAGCCCTGGACTTGGTGTTCCGAACGGTCTGCGGCGAGATACCGAGCATTTTGGCGACCGTTGCCGTATCATATCCCTTGATAAACAACAGGTGGATCACCAGCCTCCGCATCGGGGAGAGCGTCTTCATGGCGCTATCCACGGCAACGACCAGGTGGTTGAACGCGAATTCCAGCTCCTTGTCCAGCCGGTCCTGCTGCTGGGCCACATAGGCGAGGTCCTGGAAGGCATCGAAGGCCGTCGGCTCTTTTCTGAGTTGCTGAAAGAACAATTGACGCGCTATCAGGTAAAGATAGGCCTGCAAATGATTGTTGTTGATCATCCTGGCGCGAAGGTCCCAAAGCCGCTTAAACACCTCCTGCGTGATGTCTTTTGCCAGTCCCTCATCCCCGCACAGGTCGAAGGTATATTTGTGGATCCCCCGGTGATACTTCAGATAGAAATATTCAAAGGCCTGTGCATTACCCTGACTGAATTGTTCGAACTTTTGTTCGTCTGACAAGTTGTGCATGCTTAATGATTTTGGTGGGAAACAGGAGCTTCTATTTATACTCAACGGCATTGGAATCCTTTCAACTATAAGACCCCGGGGTCATCATCGCGCCGCCTGAAAAGAAATACCGGCATTCCGAAGAATGCCGGTACTGTTGTGAGAAATAGGAGGTCTAATGGCACTGGTCTTGATACAATATTTTCATCGGGGTTTGACCACAATGGTGTCGGCCTTGCGTTGCAGGATCACTCTTCCCTGTTCCACCTGTTCGAAGCTTCGCAATGTATTGTCCAGCGATTCGTTGCGGGGCAACCGGCCGGTGATGGGTATCCCCTTTATATGATTTGGATTCGAAAGGTTCATCGAATACCAGCAGGCTACCTCATGCAGAGCGACGGTAAATGGGGTATTCTCGAATTCGAAGTACGGACTCGTCCGGAGCTCCAGCCAATGAGGTATCGTCCTGGGGTTATCCAATTTGACAAGCCGGGGGCCGTTGCCTTCCTCGAGGATCGCCGCGGAGGCGGGCCGAAGGACGACACTGTCGGTACGACTCCTCACCTGCACCTTCCCCGAATAGAGCTCGACCCTGGTCTCCCGCTCCCGGTTGAAACTTCGGATGCTGAAGGCAGTACCCAACACCCGCATGGTCTCTCCCTTCCTGGTCTTTATCTCCAACGGCCGGAAGCCGGCATCGGTAGCAATCTCGAAAAAAGCCTCGCCATTCAGAATGGGATCGGCCCCATCTTTCAGCCGGGAAGCGTAGGCCAACTGGCTGGCATTGTTGAGCCAAACCCGGTGCCCCCCCGGAAGGTCCACCCGCAACGGCTTTTTCGCTTTCGGTCCGACGCTTAGCACCTGCCATCTTCCTTCTCCGGCAGCGGTCGAACGATAGGCGATGCCCTCCAGGGTTTTCTCGATCCGAACCTCTCCCTCTGCCCATATCACATCGGCCGGCTGGTATTTATCGAGATTGACGATATGTCCCTCGCTCACCAACAGCAGATTGCTCGAGTCATCGGTCCGGTCGATCGCCGAAATAAGCGGCGCGATCTCCTTTCCCTGTCCGGCGCCGTCGCCTCCATTCTTCCATCGCGCGGCAATGATCCCCGCGCCCACGAGCAGAACGATGCCAGCCGCTGCGACAAGTCCCCTTCGTCTGTGGAATCCCGTGACACCGGCTCGCGGCTCTCCCTGCCGCTCGGCGATGTACTGGCTGATATTCGCCCACATTTCCGCCGAGGGTGCATCGCCGATCTCCCGCCGGTGCTGTTCGCGCCATTGAGGATCCCGCAGCTGATCGGGCAGTCCCTGGTGCTCCGCGGAATGCGATCGCCACTCCTCCAGCAATTGCTGTTCCGCTTCGCTCAGTGGCTGCTCGAGGGCAAACTTGATGAGTACCTCGACAATAAGGTTTTGACTATCGGCCATCTGCAATTAGAATGCAGGGAACCGCTGTTTCAACCAGTCGAAACCGGATAATTTTTTAGTAGGAGTAAAGAATAGCGATCACCAGGATGAGAAGAAGTATAGAAAGCGGATTGGCGTATAGTTCCTTACGGAGAAAAGTAAGCGCTTGCGTCTTATGATTCCGGACCGTTTGTTCCGCCAAACGCAGCTTCCTGGCCACGGCGCGTACGTTCAGCCCATATTGAACGAGCAGCCCCATCACTTTTCGTTGCTGGGGTGGGAGTTTGGTCATTGCCAGTTCGAGCCTTACCAGGACATGTTCCCTGGCCATTGCAGGGTCCGCATCGCTCCCGGCACCGGTCATTTCCCTGCTCATTTCTTCCGTCGCCTCATAGGTCATTTTCTTATGCCGGAGGTGCTGGAGGAACAGGGTTTGCGCCATGAAGAAGAGATAGTTCGCCAGATGGGTCTCATCCTTGAAACCGGCCCGCCGGTCCCAGCAGTTCTTGAATACATCCTGTGTGAGATCCTGCGCCTGGGCATCATCACCGGCACACATTTTCCGGAGACTTGCATAGACGTTCGCATAGTACCGGTGGAAGTACACGGCGTAAGCCTTTGTCGACCCTGACACGAACTGGCGGAACAGATTGCTCATTTGGCAAGGTTTGGTTAACAGAGAAGATTCCTACTATCCTTACGGCTTCCCTGCGATTTTCTAACGTTGGGGCGGATCGATCAACCATCCCGAGCCGAGCGCGAGGCGCGGTTGCAGGCTTGTCTTTAAATTATACAAATCAATAATACCGAAGGGATTAGGATTAAACATCCTGTTGGGTCGTCTACAGGTTTTTTTTAGAAAGAATTCTTTTCCAACCTTGGCGGCTAAATATTTCCCTGTATATATTTATGCAGAGTGTCGTTTTTACGACGATAAATTACTAGTTTTAGTTTGAAGTTTTGCACAAATACGCAATTTCTTCCCCGTCCACTTGCGAAAAATGACAGAAATGGATTTATTTGCAGTGCGACTGACCTAAACCCAGTCCTGCATGAGGAATTTAAATTCCTATTAGAACCACGATTGTTCCAGCCGCTTTCTCGCCTTGTAGAAAGATCTTAAACTATTATCCTGTTTGATTATTAGCCGTTATCGAAAGTAACGTTCAATCCGTATTTATTTGTTAAAGGCATGCAGGCATTAAAAACAGAACAACAGGTTCGAGGCAACGAAGAGGCCATCATCATCTCGTTCCACGAGGGCAATAAAGAAGCCTTCAAGGTGGTCTACGAGCAGATGGTTCGGCCCCTTACGTATTTCGTCGAAAATATCATCCATTCCCAAACGGATGCAGAGGATATCGTTGCCAATGCCTTCTACAAGCTCTTCCACGCCCGTAACGGGATGAAATCCTTCGAACACATCAAGCGCTGGCTTTACGTGATCGTTCGCAACGAAGCCATCGACTATCTCCGGCTCAAGACCCGCCAGCGGGAAAGCCAGCACGATCTCGCCTATCTCGAAACCGGGATCGACGAACATGTCGAGACCGAACGGGTCAGAACCATCCTCCTCCAGGATATCCACAAGGAGATCGAGAAACTGCCGCGTCAGCGCAAGACGATCCTGCGCCTCTACTTCTTTGAACAGAAAAATACTTCCGAAATAGCTCAGATCATGCAGTTGAGCCCCCAGACTGTCCTCAATCACAAGACAAAAGCTCTCGATGCTTTACGCAAAAGCGGCTTGAAGGTCAAATGGTTGATGGAGGGAGTCCCTGGTTTTGCCATTGCCATTGCAGCAGCCTTTTACCTATTGAAATAAAGATAATTTAATCAAAGCTTAACCTGCCGGATTGGTTAAATTAGCAACCATTTCGTGTTGGCGAAATATATAATGTGGCTATGGAGCAGCACTTTACAGATATCGATCCCATTGTGACCAAGTACTTGCGTGAAGAAGCCCTCTCCCCGGAGGAGCAGGCCGCCCTCGACCGATGGGTCAGTCAGGGGGAAGGGAGAAGCCGCATGCTGGAAGAACTCAAGAACGATACCAACTCAAAGGCCAACCTTGTCCATATGGAACAAATTTCCAACACCCGCATCTGGGACATGATTGTCACCAAGGTGCAGCAGGATGGTTACTGGCGGGAAGATGAGCCTGTCGCCGTTGCCCCTGCGTCTACACTCGCGCCGGTGATCCGGCGTCCCTGGCGGCGTCTCCTGGCGGCAGCCTCGGTGGTGGCGGTCCTTGCCACTGGCGCCTTGTGGGCTCTTCACCGCCCGGCTCCCCCGGCTGCCGTTGCAACGGCAACGCCAGCCGCGCCTGCCTCCGACGTTGCGCCCGGTGGAAACCGCGCCACTCTGACCCTGACAGATGGTCGCCGGATCGACCTGGACTCGAGCGCCATCGGTGTGCTTGCGAACCAGGGAAACATGAAAGTCTCCAAGCTGTCCGATGGACAACTGGCCTATAATAAAGCATCAGAAGAAAAACCCCAAAACAGCCCGGCCTCGGCTTTCAACGTTCTGAGTACCCCCAGGGCCGGGCAATTTTCACTGACGCTCCCTGACGGAAGCCGGGTGTGGTTGAACAACGCTTCTTCCATCCGCTATCCGATTGCCTTTACCGGTGCGACCCGGGAAGTAGAACTTACCGGCGAAGGCTATTTCGAAGTGGCGAAAGATGCCGGCCACCCCTTTTACGTCCATACCGCGGGCGGTCCCGCCGGCCCAGCCACTATCGAAGTCCTCGGCACCTCCTTCAATATCATGGCTTATACCGACGAGAATGCCGAACGCGCCACCCTCGTCGACGGCAGCATCCGTTATATTCACGGCAACAACAGCACGCTTCTGAAACCAGAAGAACAATCGGTCCTCGATGCCAACGGCAACCTCAAGACCATCGGGCATGTCAATGTAGACGAGATCACGGCCTGGAAGAACGGCTATTTCCATTTCGACCATGCCAGTCTCGAAACCACCATGCGCCAGATCGCCCGCTGGTATGACATCTCCGTCGAATACCAGGGAACCGTTCCGGCCCAGGAGTTCGTCGGAAAGATCCAACGCAATATGCCGCTCTCCAGCCTGCTCAAAGGTCTCTCGGGCGAGCATGTCCATTTCGAATTACAGGGAAGGAAACTAACGGTAATGCACTGATCTTTCGGGCCTCCAAAATTTTAACCGAGTATTAACAGCGCAGATTGTTTGATTTGCCTGTTCCCGCGTAATTATCATATATACCGTCAACCTCTACTCGCCAGACCATTAAAACTTCTCCTGTGTGATTTCGATTATCCTGCCGGGATAGTCGCTTTATTCCCATAAAATAAATTCTTTTATCACCGCCGTTGCTGTTCAATGGCGCAACAAATATCTTATGCCCAAGAATAAAAAAGGCGGGCAGGGATACCGGACATTGATCGTACCCGGTGTATTCGTGATCCTTGCATCGACCCTTGCTGCCCTTATCGGTCTTTATGGTGTCTACAAAAAAGGGGATTGGGACGCCAAATGGATAACACCCGTTCCCGAATCGACCGGAATCCTCGTTCCACAGGAAAAAAGGCCGCACGTGAAAACTCGTACCTCCGCCCGTCAGCAACCGGCAGCGCCAGAATTTCTCCGGCTAACGGTCATGGACTCCGACCATTGTCCGCTGCGGGATGTCTCCTTCCACCTCGACGGGATGAGTGGCGTCTCCAACGACAGTGGCGTGATCACGGTTTCCATCGCCCGGCTGCACGCGGAGTGCGCTACCGCCATGTTCCGTATTTATCTTTCGAAACCGGGGTTCACCAATGCCAACTATTATGTGGGGCTGCTCGACAACGAGGCCCTCATTCTCAAGACCAAATAGACTTTACCATGAAAAAAAACCTTGTTGTTCTGCTGCTGACCCTTTATGCCTGCGTATGTCAGGCGCAGTTCTCGTTCCGGATAAAGGTTGTCGATGCCGGAAACGATGCCGATATCTCCGGAGCCAAAATTTATATAAGCGAGATCGTTGCGGCCGACAAATACACCGATCAGAACGGTCTTGTCGTCTACAACAATTTTCCAAGGGGCAGGACCGTACATATCAGTGTCCGAAAAGAGGGCTATACGCCCTTGACTACCGAGGCGACGGTCCCCACCACGGGCGACGCCCAGGACAATCTGACGGTGAAGCTGACTCCGCAAAAAGACCTTACCCGGATTCTCATCTGGGGAAAACTGCTGGATGAAAACGGCGTCGGGATGAAAAATTGCCGGATCGCGCTGTGCTATCTGGGCCGGTCTTCCGAAGTCCAGACAGACGACTATGGGAATTACAAATTCGAGGTTCCCAAAGAGCAATTCGAGAATGTCCGGACGTACTGTATCGATTACCGCCTGGACAGTTGTGCGAGATCGAATGCCTTTTCGTATTATGGCAGTTTCTTCGAGAACCGGGACATCCGGCTAACCTGCAGACCCGGGCCCGCCGTCCCGCACGAACAGCCAAAAGAGCCGGAATACAAATACAATTACAATGGCGCCAACCTCGTCGGAGCCTGGGTATACGATACCCTGGAACAAAAGGTCAAGACCACCATTATCCTTATCATCCAGAATAACGGTCAATCCGAGCTTATCCGGTACAACAACGGCAAATATGCCAGCACGGTGAGCCAAACCTGGAGATACCAGGACGGTCTTTTCATCGAAGCCAGCTCACCCATGACCCTTCATATCGGGCGGATCAACTGGAATACCTCCTATGATTTTGTACTCGCCGTGCTCGACTATGGCAGGGATGTGCCCCCAGGCGTTCTCCGGCATTTCAGGCGCTATCATTAAATTCATCCTTTATCACAATAATAAACCGTGTTTTAACGCTTTCATCAACGCTTTCAATCCCTTATCTTGGGACCCATTACTTAAACGCCTAAACTATTCTTCCATGAAACGAACCACTCTCCTGAGCGCAATCGCGCTCCCAGCAATCATTTTCTTTTTCTCCTGTAACAATGCCGGCACACCGCCTCCCGCCTCCGGCGACTCGACCACCGGCGGCGTTAGCGATCCGAACCGGTATCACGGTGGCGGGCATGCCGTTCCCTGGTCGTATATCCAACCCTGTATCAACGCCTACATCGACACGATGAACAGATATGGCATCAACGCCGACAGCCCCAGGCAAAAGATCACCAAATGTCCGGATTCAACCTATTTTATCACGACCAGCGAGGTTTTCCGGGCGGACAGCCTGATGGCCTATCTGAAGGCGCAGATCGAACAATATGATCCGAAAGGAAAGGGTGCAAACCTTAACTTCGTGATCTATCCCGGCATTCGAACTGTCAATTTGCTCACGGATTACGGCTATGGCCTTGGAACGTCGACGGCCGGCCGGATCACGTACTTTATCGTTCCGGATACGTCGTCGACACCTCCCCAATTACGCCTGAAAAGCGTGAAAGGCATGAAGGCTATACCGGCCGATGGCGGCGGCGGATCGGGCTTTGAAGTCGGTGGTATACAACCCTAAATCGCACCTAAACCGGACGACCTGACCCATGACCCTATTGTATTTTCAATACTTTCAAATGTTCAGCCTTTTGACGGCCATTGCGTGCCGCAAAGGGCTGAACTTTTTTTCCATCGGCATTCTAATCCCTATCTTATTGGTAGACAATGCCTCGGATATCCTCGGGACCAACTACACCCGAATCTTTCATTCTCCTGACAATTATTTTGTATATAACATCTACTATCTGGTCTCCACGCCGCTCTACCTGTATCTCTTTGCTATAATGCTAAAAGGAGATGCCCGGGAACGGCGCCGCATCTTCGTGGCTGGTCTCGTCATCGAGGGGCTGATCCTCGCCAATTATTTCTTCATCCAGGGCCACCTGGCATTCGATACCTTCACGGCTTTACTTGTAAACTTGATAAATTTCGTCTTTTCCTGCCTCATCCTCGCCCGGCTGGCGATGCGCAAGGACGAGGACAAGCATCTGCTCGTCGATCCCTACTTCTGGATCAATGCGATGATCCTCCTTTTCAGCCTCGTCTCCATGATCGCCCTGGGCTTACAGAAATATATTGCTGTCAACCACATCCAACTCGACGGGAAAAGTCTTTATTTTGCACTCATGGAAGCGGCCAATGCCGTCCTCTATACCGGCTACAGCGGTGCGATCCTACTATGCCAGACGCAAAGGAGCAAATAACCACGACCATCTTCGCAGTGATCTTCGTACTGCTGTTCTTCGGTGTTCTATTTATCGTCATGCTCTCTTACATCCACTTCCGGCGCCGCCAGAACGCCCGGGAGAAGAAGGAAATGCAGGACCAGTTCGATCAGCAGCTTATGCAGTCCCGCCTCGAGATCCAGGAGCAGACCTTTCGCTACCTCAGCGAGGAAATTCACGACCATGTCGGGCAACTGCTAAGTCTTGCTAAAATTCAGCTAAGCAGTTTCAAGGAGACCGAACCCATCGACTTCCCCATGCTGAAAGACGCCGGAGCCAATGTCGCCAGGGCGCTGCAGGATCTCCGCAGTCTGGCCAAGGGCCTTCATGCCGGCCATATTCGCCATTTCAGCATCCGCCAGGCCGTCGACGAAGAAGTGCAACGCATCCGCAAGGCCGGCGGACTCATCGTCTCGGTGACATCCGAAGGCACGGAAAAGAAGATAAAAGAAGAAAAGCAGCTCATCCTCTTCCGGATCATCCAGGAATGTCTGCAGAACTGCCTCAAACACGCCGCCGCCACCAATATCAACATCGGCTTCACCTGGTACGCCGAACAGCTCCGCGTCCGCGTCCGCGACGACGGCACGGGATTCGATCCGGAGAGTGCACCGACCCCTGGCGGCGGTATCGGGCTAGAGAACATCCGCAACCGCGCCAGCCTCTCCGGCGGCTCGAGCATTATCCACAGCCGCCCCGGCGAAGGGACGACGGTGACGGTGCAGATCCCTTATGAGTAAATAACCCTGAAGCAAAAAGGGTGTTTTTCCCGGTAGGGCATGAAAGAAAGAGATGTACTTTCAGTAAATAAGAATGCTACATTCTTTCAACCATGAACCTCTTCCCAAAACAAAACTCGCTTCTCCCGTTGCTTTGTCTCCTATTGATCTCCTGCAAAGAGTGCAACACCGAACTGATCGCCGAGAAAAAAAAACAGCTCAAAAAGATCGACCGGCTTCTCGGCTCCTGCCAGGCGGATCTCGATTCAGAACAAGCTATCATCGACTCCCTGAAGAAAGACATCTCTCTTCAATTGGAGTTGGCGATCGAGACCAAGGACAGCGCCACGCTGTTCCAACAGCAGAATCTCCTGCCCTCTCTATACAACAAGTTTCTCCACCCCGACCCCGACTCACTAATAAAAGAGCTCGAGAAACTCGATCCCAAAAAATGGGAGCTCTTTGGTTTTACCACGGGCGCCCTGATCATTTGGGGCCGAAACAAACAGGGGCGTATCGATAGCGTCCAATCGACGCTTTTTTATTACGGAAGCCGGGTTCGCCGGTATACCCGCAAGACGGAAGCCCTGAATTTGGACATCAAAGAACATGAGCAAAAACTCAATGCCTGCAATCAAAATAAAACCCATCTGCAGAATGAAAAGGAATCCTGCCGGCGTGAACTGGCCACTCTCTCGGACTAATCCAACGGCGAAGAAACCCGATTCCGGATCGAAGAAGAAATTCGCTTTGCTGGAGTCGGTCTTTGTGGCCACACTGGTGGGATCCCTCATCACCAATGGAGGTCAGTTCATTCGAAACAGACAGCTGGACAAACAGGCGGCGCTGGACGCGTTGCGGCTGGAGGAATTGCAAACAAAGAAAGAGGATCTGGTCAATGAACTAAATACCCGGGCAACGGAAATAAAACAAAAGATCGAGGATCTCAGGATCCAGCAGAAAATAAACAAGCTGAATGGCGGAAGGGATCCCGAAGCCGATCCCACCTTCATGGAAGCGCAGATCACCCGGCTGGAAGACGAAAAAGATTTTTTGCAAAAAGAGATCGATCAGCTCGTTTCGTCTTATAAATAGCCTGAAACCATCATCTATATGGCAAAGTCAAAACCATCCTGGGAAGGTATCCTCCTTACACTGATAAAAGATGTCATCGAGTCAAAGACCGGCCGGATCATCGCGGTATGCATCCTGCTACTGGTGGGTTGTGCGTGGCTTTTTCGCGATCAGCTGTTCTCCCGGTGGAAAAGCCGTCCGGTGGTGGAAGCCAGCGGCCGCGTATTGACGGGCGCCGTCCACGACGCCGACACCCATGCGCCCATCCCCAATCTGGCGGTCTACACGGAGACCCGGAAAGGTACCACCAACGAGTTGGGGCAATATGAGTTGTCGCTCGACTCAACGAACTATCAGGCCGGCGACCGCATCACGGTGTTTACCAACAACCCGGAGTACGGCGCCGCGGAAAATACGGGCACCATCGGCAATAATTTTCACCTCGATCTCGCGATCCGGAAAAACCCTTCCTCCACCTTTGCCGTGGGCGTGGTAAAAGACGAAAAGACCGGTGAGGCTATCCAGGGCATCGAGATCGAGGCTGAACTGGAAGGGGACAACCTTCAAACTCCTTCCGTCCGCACCGACAATTTTGGGCGCTTTCGAATCCCCTTTGAAAAATCTCAGTTGGGGAGCAACAAGTTCGTCCGTCTGTTACTCACGGACCCCGGCTTTCATTACGCCACTCCGGTCACAGGCATCCCGCAAAACATCACCTCTTTCATTACCATCCCATTACAGAAACGCACCAGCCCAACCATTCATTTTCGCATCGCCGGGTTCACGCGGACCATTCCGCTCCAGCCGGGCGACAGGATCGGCATCGAGGCTTATGGGAATATGCGGCTGGGCGAACATATCGGCACCTCCGATCCGGACGGCCGCACGAGCGGCCTGGGCGGCTTTCCGATCGGTTTCTGGAGCCGGGTGAAAAACCTCAATCACGGTTGTCTTTTGTACCGGATCACCGGTGACCAGGAATGGCAGTTTGCAGGGAAAAAAATGCACTTTACGGCAACGCATCCGGGCACGCTCGAGTTGCAGGTCAACGACAATAAGCAGGATGATAATTCGGGGGCGTATGAAGTAGATGTTACAAGGGAGCCTTGAGCGGGGGCCCTGTTGGTCCCGCCGTTTCGTCCCTATTTTGCGAGGTCGATCCCCTTTTTCTTCAAGATGTCCTTCACCTGATTAATCTTCACCGCGACATTTTCGCCCTGCATCCCGGCGCCGCCGCCGCCGACCAGGATACCGATGACGCTATGGTCCTCCTTTAACAGACAAGGTCCGCCGCTGTTACCGGGATTGGCGGCGGCGTCCAATTTGAAGAGATCGAGATCCCCGAATTTGTCGCTGTTGATGCTTCCCTTTGTGATGGAGTAGTCTCCGCCGGGGTAGCCGATCAGGATGACATCGTCCATGGGTGAAACGATATCGGAGGCGCCGAGTTCGAGCGGCTGGATGTCGTCGATCGCGGGAACCTGGAGGACTGCGACATCATCGAGAAAATAATCGAGGGTTACTTTCGACCCCGCTGGCGCCTGGCCATGCCCCTGCGGGGCTATATACAGGACCGTTGCTGTGACTGTTTTTGCGTCAGATGCCCGGTCGAAGAGTAGTTGCACTTTATCGCCGGCTTTCAGTCCATCCAGCACATGCCGCGCGGTCAGCAGCTTTGTCGGCGAGACCAAAAAGGCCGTACCGGTTGCCTGTTGGGTCATCACCTTCGCCACAGGCTGCTGGATGTCCAGGCTGAAAACGGGCGCGCTGTGCAAGATGCTGAAGCGGAAAAGCGTCCAGATGAGCAATGGCACGAGGCAGGCGATGAAAAACACGCTGCCAGCGATCTTGAGGAGTTTTCGCAGCCGCTCCCGGCCCGCATCCCGGGACTCCTTTGTCAGTCCGATATAAATAGCCATGATGATAGGTTGATCAGGTTATGACGGTTGATATGCGTTTCGTTGACTCCGCCACATATCGTCCGACATGTCGGCGGGAATGGATGACGGTTTGCTTTGGTACGTCTTCTCCATTACTTTGACATACGGCAGGTTCTGGATGGGATTGAAACCCCCTTTCTCGTAATAGAAGACGATCATGTTCCGGAGTGAGGGGATGGCCAGCTTATTGTCGGGTTTATCCTCGTACTCATTGTAGTTTACCTGCTGCGACCGGAAGATGCTGATGATCTCCTTCAGATCGGTTTCGTCGTTGCCGATGATCATCTTGGGCAGGTAGGCATTCGGCGGCGTACTGTCATTCGATGCCAGCAACAGCCGCATCGCCCGCTCGGCCATGCTCTTGGCATCCATGGGGTGCGACCGGATATACTCAACGATATTATAGTCCGCGACGCAATTGTGTTTGCTGACACTTGCCTTATAGGATTGCATCATGTCTGCGTAAACCTTTCTTTCAAACCCGTCGTTGTCAATGGCCTTGAAATAGGCGTAAAGATCGTTCATGTCCTGCCCGGTACTATTGGCCTTGAGATCCGATTTGGAGGGTTGCTCCCGGTTCAGGTTTTGAGCATAGACCTTTACCGCCCGTTCGCATTCCCCGTCGAAACTCGTGGGATAGACCCTCCTGATGGTCGTGGCCGTGTCGTTGACATCGTCCAGGATCTGTTTCTTGCGTTTCTCGAAGTTGAAATCGGCTTGTGTCTGCAGACCGTCTTCCTTCACCATTTCCGCGAGTTTTGTTTTCAGCCGCTCAAAGAAAGGTAAATCCGGCAAAGCAACCTTGTTGATCGTGGTCATATAGGTCTCCGAGTCATTTTCCATGCATTTTCTTATTTTGGTAAGCTCCTTCGTAAAGAAATGCATGATCATCATATTGAACAAGGTCATCAGTCTGTCCTTCAGCACGGCAGGCTTCTCGAAGACCATGCCGTATTTATTCTTGCAGATGCGGGAGGCCTCGTCCGCAAGGAATTTTTCCCAGAGCTGTACATCGGAATTGACCTCGTAACTGCTCCAGAGCTGCTGGCAACTCAAAATGGCATCCCCGAAAGAAACCAGCGATAACCGGGCAATCTCGATATTCTCGGATTCGTTCAGCCGGGCCGCGATGTATTTTTGGATCGCCTCTACCAGGTAGTTGCTGGCGGACACGAGGTTGTTCCCTACCCGGCTGTAAAACTTTCCTTGCGACTTGCTGGAAAACAACCGCCGGATATATTGCACCTCATCGTCATCGATCTCCTTTTCAGCGATCTTCATCGCCTCCTGTTCCAGCTCCTGCACCAGGTTCGTCTCGCCATGGATGTACAGCGTCTCGAAGGACTTGTTGATCATCTGGTTGAAATCTCTCGATACATTCGCCTTGATCTCGTCCTTCAGGATATTGGTCACATGGTTGTTGTCGACATAGTTGGTCTCGTCGATCCACCGGCGGATGAGGTCTTCACTGAGATTGCAGGAAATGAATTCTTCGATCTGATCCTTGGGAAACTGGATCGCCGACAGTCCAAAGGTGCCGAATTTTCCCAGGAGCCGGTTCCCTTCGGCATCTACCAGCCGCTCCATCCGCTTCTCGTATAAATTGCGGTATTCCTTCCCGACTGTGCCGCCGAGAATATTCAAAAAAAGATAGAGCCCGATCAGCCGGCAGACGCCGTCCGGCGGCTTGATGGCCTCGCTTCCGTCCTTGTGGTCGCCGGACAGGAATTGTGCGAGGTCGAAAGGCGGGGCGTCGATATCGACATCTTTCCCGTTGGGCCAGTTCTCGATGTAACGATTTCCCTCTTCATTCATATAATTCAGGTCCCGCAACGCGCCATATGAATTGGCGTACTTCACCTCGTTGCCGCTCAGACTATGGGGCGTATTGGGCAAAAGGAACAGCCCGAATACCCGCTCTACGTTGGGGAGAATGTCTTTCACCAGGTACGCCAGGTCGATAAAGCAGCCAGACCCGGTGCCTCCTACCAAGGACCCGGTAATGATCACGATGGGCCGCTTGTTGGTGACGCTTCCCTCCGTGTTGATATTGTGTATCTTTTTAAATGCATTCTTGATGGACTCGATCACCTGGAAGAAATTGTCCTGGTGGTCGTTGCTCCCCCAGAGCGAAAGCCGCCCGCAGGACCGGACGCCGCCGGCGCCCATCCCCGCGGCCATTACGTGCGACGCAAGCGGGAGCCATTTATTGGTGGAAGCTTTTGTCTCCCGAAGCCGGTTCACCATCTTATCCAACTGGTAAAGACTCAGGAAAACCCGGGTGATGGCATTTTCATAATACGTGATCCCCACATTGTTATTCTCGTTGGTTTCCAGAAAGATCATGGCGACATGTTCGGGAACCGGCTCCTTTGTCGCTTCCTGGTAGTAGCGTTGGGCATTGGAAAGCGCCGCCAGGCCACTGGTTCCGATGCCGATAATGATAGTTGGTGTAGGCATAAAAAAAGATTATATTATTTTGGTGTCTTTTAATTTTTTCCGGTAGTTGTAATAACCGAACAGAAATACTCCGATGATCAGGAGATAAAGCAATAAAAAAGGCAGCAGGGCCAGGATCGTTCCCAGCTTCAGCCATTCGATGTTTGCGAATCCGACCCGTTGGATCAGCAGGTAGAAATATAGGCCCAGCAGCCCCATCAGCAGGACAAAGGCCCAAAACCGGCTAAGCATGAGCGCGTTGTCCTTGTGGTGCTTCCGCTTTCGGAAAAGCAGCTTGGTTGCCAGAAAGAAACAACCATATCCCAGGATCAACCCCGCGATGAGAAAGGCGGCGCACCGAATCAAGAGGGGAATGAGCCCATTGTAATCGAGATTGAATAGAGTGTCCATATTATTTAGAATGAAGCGTTACTATTTCGGGTTTCGCCATCGTCCAATACGCCCTTCTTTCGGGTCCCCTCCCTGATTTTCTTCTTTTGTTGTTGCTTGTACATGTAGATGGAACCGCCGATGAGACCCGCGATCAAAACGACCCAAAGAAACCAGGCCCCGCCACCCGTGTCAACGGTGATATAGGTCATGGCGCTGCTGACCGGCCGGTTGCTACCGGGCACCTCTCCGCTGACCATCACCTTGTAAGTTCCGCTCTCGAGGTTCTTGGAGAGGGACGGTAGGGACAGATTCTTACTGTTGCCGTCCTTTGTTTTGCCATCTACCGTCGACACTACGACGTTGTAAAGCGTATTGTCGGGGCAATTCTTGCAAAGCCAGGAGATATTTACGGAATTGGACTTCACGACAGCCGGCAGCTTGCGGCTCGCCGACGCGAGATTGCCCGAGAACTCGATCGTCAGGGGCATCGAGTCGGGAATCGTTATGATGGTCGTTCCTCCCCCATTCGGCGTAATCGGCGTAATCGGCGGAACCGGCAACACCGTTTTCATCTGGCCGACGTCCAGCATCCGCAGGGGTATCTTGAAATCGTTGTTCCCCCTCAGGCGGACGTAGCCGTCGATTCCTCCCTCCATGACGGGGTTCGACTTGCTGTTGTACGACTCCACCAGCTGTGTTTCCAGCCCGGTATAATTGGGGGAATTGCCATGTGTGAAGTCATCGTTGATATTGTCGGAGATGAGCAGGAACATAAATTGGCCCATTCCCAATTGCTTGGCCACCTGCGCGGCCTTTGCTTTCGCGAGCGTGAGAAACGTATACTGGTCTTTGTATTCGGATGCGGTGGGATAGTGCGCATCGAGGAAATTATCCAGGTCGGCCGGGAAATTCCTCAGGATGGCATCGGAATGCCCATCGCTTGTGACTTTTTCTCCAAAGCGGATAAGCACCACATGACTGCCGCTGGAGACCAGCGGTGTCCCGGGCATTCTCAGCGTGGACTGCGGGTCCATTTCATAGTAAAAGGCATGGTTGGAAATCGCTTGCCCCATCAGCACGTCCTTGACCATGTCCTTTGCACCATTTCTTGCGGCATTGGGAATACTGCCGGATACATCCACCAACAGGACCACATTCTGCTGCGCCCGGGCGGGAATCACAATGCTTGCAAGCACCGTCAATCGTAAAAAAATGACTATCTTTTTCATTGTCTGCGAGGAGATATAAATAATAACGAGAGTAAATACAACACATAAATAAGGCCCGTCGACGCGATAAACCACCAGTCCTTCTTGAATTCCCTCAGTGCGTCGTTTACGGCCTGGCTATAGTCTTCCAATTCGGTACCGTTGCGGATATCATAGCCGCACTTATTGGCTTTATCGAATAATTGGATCACTTCGGGTGGACCATTCTCGACGAAAGTGGCCATATTCCCCTTTTCATACGCCCCCCCGACGTCGATGATGCGAACATTTTCGGCGGCAAAGACATTGTCGAAATCGGAGTTGCTGCACAGCCAGTTATTACTTTTTGCAAGCGATGCGTTGATATAGTTGTCGCCGCCGTCGGTAACGATCAGCAGCAATCGCTTTTTGTATTCGTCGACGGGACAGGTGCGTTTGACGAACTGGTAGTTCTCCCAGATCATTTGAACAATGGGCGAGCCCACCTGGGTCTCGATGGCGATATTGTTGAGGGGGGCCAGCGCGGCGTCAGGCGTCTCGAAGAAATTGCTGACGGACACCACATTGAATTTTTTGGAAGCGACGATCTGCTCATAGGAGTCGAGTGTCTTGGCGGTCTTCATCGTAAAGGAGGTGAGAACAATATCGGTATTCTCGCCCAGCCCCTTGAAGGTGTTGCCAAGCGCGATCTTCCCATTCTTGATGGCCTCGTCCATGCTATAGGAATTGTCGACGACAACGCTGATCAGATTCTTATCCTGCTTGAAACCCCAAATCAGGAGGCCCAGGTATCCCGCCACGACGAACAATCCCCACAATTTCAGCCGGGTAAACCCCTTGCGGGTCTGGTCCTGAATCTTTTCCTGCTGATACTTTGTCCTGGGATGCTCGGCTATTTCCCGAAGCTTTTCCCGCCGGTAGTAACTCCTCAACATCAGCAGGGAGATGACGGGTAGCACCAGCAACTCGAGAAAGGTGAGCAGATGGATAAACCGTACAGGATGCGTATCATAATACTTCGTACCCCAACACGAGATCATCCAAAACAAAAAACCTGCCCCAAGAATGGCCGAGGCAATGGCTATCCGGCGGTGAACGGTATAAATTGTCTTGAATGGATACTTGCTCTTTCGGATAACCAGCCGAAGGAGGATAGCCAGGGCCCAGACGGCAAGCACCGCCGCAGGCAGATACCACCAATCGATAATGGCCGCAGACCTTCCATCCGTCCAATATTCCTTGACACTGCGTCCCCATCCTTTTAAAATTTCATCCATGTTGAATTATTTATAGGTCACTATTTTTGTTCTGGGCGCCTCACCTTCGCTCTTGAATTGCATCCCGAATTCGACTATCTGCACTACCTGGTCCCGCCGGAAATTACCGGTATCGGGATACAGTCCGTTGGACCGTTCGCCAGCCGCAGTGGTAATATGATTGTATTTATCCGAGTCGCTGAAGAGTGGTAGATAGTTGATCTTCAGATCGGCTTCCTTGTCCGCTGTGCCGACCAGGGCGCCGGGCGCGCTTGCGAAAAGGCTCGTCGCTTCCGCCGTATCCGGATTCTCTTCGCCCAGCAGCCGGTTCAGGTGCTGCAACTCCTCCAAGAGGATCAGCATGGCATTCACCAATGCCATAAAGTCCTTCGCGAGGGCGTTCCTGAATTGCCGTCTCAACTCTTCTACCGTCACGCGTTGTTTGGTCAGCTGATGGATCAGGTCCGCGTCTGCCAGCAGCCCCGTACTTCCAAGCAGTTGAAGGACACGGTCCCATCTGTCGATATTGGCCGGCACCGCTGCCTGGTATTTGGCGAGCAATTGAGCCGTATAGATAGCTACCCTACCGTCATTGCCGGATCTGCGTTTATCCATATAGAATTTCAATGCCCGCTCGTGCAACTGTCTTGTCATTCGGATCACGGCGTGCAGCCCGGAAGCCACAGGCTGGAGGTCCAACACGGGGGTCAATTGACGATAGAACATCGACTCCCGTTCCTTAGTCGCTATCCGCTCCATCAATCGTTCCATCTCCGTGTTTTTTTCCGTCAATTCTTGTTCCCGATGTTGCAGGCTCGCCCTCAACTGTTCGGCTATTTTCCGGTCTTCACCGCCGGAACCGGATAACTGGCTTACTTTCCTGCCCATGTCATCCAGCCTAACGAGTACATTGTAGAGGGACTGATCGGTTTGATAGGTCCAGTCTTCCATGTTCAGTGGCTTCTTTCTCTTTGCCGGCGGCAGCAGAGGATCCGGCCCGGCGACAGAAAGCATACCCGATGCTCCCTCCCCCTCCTGGACCTGCGGCCTGCGTCTGAAGCGAATTCGCATTTTCAGGAATCCGAAATAAGCAAGGATCAATCCCAAAAGGATCAGCCCGGCGTCGATCCCCCCCAGGATCCACAACCAAAGAAAGCTGTCTCTGACAACGACCGTAACGGTCCCAGTACCGCCATTCCCTGCTGCACCACCGGTATGGGTAGTATCGGCGGGTTGCGACACCCCGCCACCTGGCGGCGGCTCGTTTTGCACCGGCTTCAATGGCGGGACCTGGAAAAAAATATCGGGCATTCCCTTTCCCGTCAATCGAAGCAGCCGGGGAAGAGTGTCGACGGCAAATTTCAATACATCATCATGAACAAAGCTGTTCTTCGTTATCCCGTTGGAATCCGTAAGATTGACCTTTTCATAATTGAGCGATTCCCGGATGGGCGTCACTGTAACCGTCAGGATGCGACTGGCCTCATCAAAACTGAAGTATTTTGTCGAATCCCGCGAGATATTGTACTTTAAACTGGTTGCCGTATAGTCCGCGACAGGTACCGCTATTTCGTAGCCGAAATAATGGACCAACGAAGTGTTGCCTTTCTTTGTCATCTCGAGGCAGGCATTCGCCGGGATCTTGAACTTCGGGTTGGCAGACTGTACCTGACCCTTCATCACCACAAACGTCTGCGCCACTCCCATGACCGGGATACTCAGTATCAATAAAAAGCCCATCCATTTTCTCATAAACACGTTATTGTATGATCCAATAATAATGTTCCTCGGTCGCATCGCTGATCTCCTCGTCCGACACCTGCCCGGTCACGATCACTTTCCGGCCGCTCTCGAACCCCACCCCGCATTCAACCAGGTCATTCTCGAATACCCGCATCTGGATCACCTCGGTTCGTGAGTCGACATCCACCGACGCGACCTTCGAGAACTTATGATTCTGATTCAGGCTGAGTATTTTCCGGGCATCGCGACCCATTACCTGATAGAAATTCACTTTGTTGTTATCCAGCGCAAATAGATCGGTTATTTCTTCCGTCTCGTCCAGACAACGCATCCCATTCCGGCAGCCATTTTTGAACGTCATCGCCGACTGTACCAATTCTATGTAACGGATATGTTCCCGCTGCGCCCCGTCCCGTTTCTGGATCCCGAAAGAGGCATTCGCCTTTACGTTGTTGAGGACGACGGCATTCCGGTTGAGTCCGTACCAACAGGCGCCCGTAGCAACGGCCGTCTTTGCTTTGGCGATATCCAGCACAGTCTCCTGTGCCTTGATGCCGTTCTTTTTCAACACCTCTCTTACGGTATCCTTGATCATCGGGAAAGAACAACTCCGGCCAGAGAAGATCACCCGGTCAATAGATACCCCCTCGCAGAGATCGACCGTGTCCTGCACGACATCCCGGATGTTATTATAGATATAGTTGTTGAAATACACGTTGTCCATCAGCCGCTTCCGGTCTTTTGCATTCTCTTTCCTGAATTGCGCATAGAGCTCGCCCCCGGGGTCGATATCGATGGGTTCGGATGTCCCCTGCTGATCGAGGTCGGTCTGCAGGACTCTCAGCGCATTTTCCAGGTAACCCACCGGCAGTAGTCTGCCCTCATTGGCATTTTGATAGTATTCGGGGAGCCACCGCTTTACTTCGAAAGCCATTTTTTGCAGTGCAATGGCCGTATCCGCATATTTCTTCCGGTCCCCGGGTTTAATATACTTCAGCGCGCCGAAAGGATAGTCCACATTGATCCCCGGGAACTCCCGTCCATGGTCGAGGATGCTGCGCACTGTGCAATAATCGATCGTGTCTCCACCGATGCCATATCCCAATTTGCAAAGGATCTCGAGTGCATACTTTTTTTCCGAATCGATGGCCGCACGGATAACGGTGGTGTTGATCGTAGCCCCACCCATATCGAAGACCAACACCGTCTCGCCCTTGAACACACTGCCGTCGCCGTTAAAATCGCTGTAGTGATAGAGATAGTAAAAGAATATAGCCTCCGCTTCGTAGACATACCGCAGCTCTTTGAACTGATTCAAATAGGCGAAACAATCCAGCATATCCTTGATCTTCGTCGACGTAAAATTGTTGGGTATCGCCACTACGGCCCGTCGTGGATTGAACCGTCCATCCCGCAGCAGATCGCGGGCTACGGGGCCTTCGGACTCTACGAATTCCTTATAGTCCCGGTAGAGGCCGTCCACCAGTAATGAACACAATTTTTTCCCGGATAATTCTATTTCGACCCCATTCCTAAACTTCACCCGGCGCTTGGTCTTAAAACCCAGCATCTTTTTTATGGACTGAAATCGCACCTGGCGGGTATCGCTGAACTCGGACTCGGCGTGTGGCCCGTATTTGTAACATTGTGTGGGTACATATTCCTGCTGTGGATCGCCCGGGTAATCCAGCGTAGCGTCGAAGACCAGTTTGGACCCCACTATTTCCTCCCGCTTCTTTCCAAGCTTGCCGATGAGGATATTCTCCGACAGACTCCCCGCGGCGATGCAGGACCCGGTGGTCCCAGGGTCGATGCCGACCCAGACATCTCCCAGGTTAGGCCCTATATGGAAGTCATACGCCTTCGACGTCTCCCGGCTTCCGTTGATGAGTCCAAACAGCTTTCGCTGGTTGCTGTAACCCGACACGACGATCTTCACCAGCTGCGGCTCGGAAATCGGCTTATAACCGCCGATTTGCCTCATCTCGAGGAGGAAGTGGTGTTCCACCCCACCCTTCCCATTCAGGACAAGGGGCATGGGATTGTCCTTGTAGAATTCACTCGTAGAATCCCGGTCTGCCTTCAGGAAGACCTCGAACCCTTTGGGCAGTTGCTGCGTGATAATGCTCAATCGTACCCGGGGCCGCCAGTTAAACCAATAGCCGGCAGACGCATAGTCGGCCCGTATCGTAAACTGAACGGAACTTTTATCCGCATCCCAGAATTTGTATGCTGTCGTGATCTTTCCATGTTTTTCATAGTCGACATGCTCATACGAATCCGCAAATCCGTAGGGCTGCAACACCAGCCTTTGGGGCCTTCCGAGCCGGGTGACCATGTAAATCAAGAGAAACCCGGCGAGTGCACTAATAGAATAATAGAGTATCATACGAGGCTTTGAGCTGGTGAAATGGATTTGGTCCCCTTCTACCGTCCGGGGAACGACATAAGAATAACCCGTGTTATCCAGGCTGGCGGCAGAAAATGTCCCGTCGATATGATATTCCAGGACGAGTTCCCCCGGCGGACTTTCGGCTTTCAAGCCCGGAAGGGTAACGGTCAGCAGCGGCAACCGGTAAACCTGCTGAATGGAATCGTAACTGAGGTCGATATCCTCGAAATATTTTTCGAAAAGCGTCCGCGGACCACCCGTCGCCGGCTGTACGATGCGCAACTGGATATACTGGGGTCTGAAGCGGGGATTATGCGTAAACTTTAGCCTTGCTGCGCCCAGCGAAAAATCTTCGCTCTGATATCCCTGTTGATCCAGGTTCAAATTGCCATCTACTACCAGGGAATAGGATTCCGGCCGGACGGGACCTAGTTTCGGGTTGATAAAATAGGCCGATGCGGCAATCGCGCGGCTTTGGGATACCGTCGAGAAAGCGGGATAATCCACGCGGAAGTATCCCCGCGACAGGCTGTCCTGGTAGCGCTGGATCAAGGTTGGCGTCACCATATTATCATAGCCGTACAATTCCCGTATCCGCATCCAGTCGTCTTTGTTCCCATAGTCGGAACCTGTCAGGAAATCACTGATGATGATCAGCACCATATCCTGCACATACTTTTTGGGCAGTTGCTCGATGATCAGCGGATAGACATACCAGGATAAACTTACGCCCTGGCCGAATTCTTTGGGATCAGGCTCTGTTTGGAAGGCACCGGAAAGAAACTCAGCCACATTCTTTTTATCCGGCGAACCGGCACTCCAGTGGAGATGCTTGTCTTTGAGAAAGCGGTTGCAAAAGGCCGAGAATCGTCCTTTCGGGTCCAAACCCTTGTCCTCTGCACGCAATACTTCGAACTCCTCCCTGGCCACGCCGAAATGATAAAACGAAATTTCATCCTGCGCGGGATCGAAATCCTGTAGGGACGCATTGGAAAACAGGGATATGAATCGTTGTACGAACTCCGCATCTTTCGACACTTTTGAAAGCGAGGGACCCGAGATGTCGAAGGCAATAACAAAATGCCGCCGGCACCGGGTCGTATCCGGTACAGTTTGGGCATAGCATGCGCAATACAATGCCATGGCAACAAGGCAGGTTGTTACAATACGTTTAAACACAAACGATGGATTAATGAAAACTTATAGTCGCGGATTATCGAATCAAGGTAGTCATTGCAATGCAATAGAAAAACGGTAAAAACACCCTTGTTTAATCATTACCGTTTTCCATACGTGACGGCAATTCAAATCTTTCATTGTAAAAGAGGAAGATTGGGGCGTGCCGCCCCGTGCAAAAACGCCATTTCGACCGTGAAAACACCTTTCTAAAGATCAATCCTTTATGCTTACTTAGCGCCCGGGTTGCGCCAATCAGACCATTACCATTAAACCTTTATTGATTCTTTGAACCCCTGATCCTTAGACCTGGACCCAATCCTTAAGCCGACATGCGCGAACGTACCTTATCCGGCATCGAGCCGCCGCTACCCCACCATCACCAGTCCGCTACGGATAGCGTAGAGGACCAGACCTACCCGCGTCTTCACAGGAAGTTTCTCGAACAGCCCATCCCGGTACCCATCCACCGTACGGGGGCTGACACCCATCCTGTCCGCTATCTCCTTGTAGGTTAATTCAGTGCACGAAAGCTTAAGGAATTCGATCTCCTTGTCGGAAAGAGTGATCATCTGTTGCTTGATCCCGCTCTCCGGGTTGTCGAGATCGTTGACCAGGCGGATCAGCCGGCTGGTGATCATCTCCGAATGATAGTAGCCTTTTTGTTCGACCGACTCCAAGGCAGCCTGCAGCTCGGTCGGATCGGTGTCTTTTAAGATGTATCCCCGGGCCCCGTTGCGCAACATCCGGATGATCGAGCTCTCGGAGTCGTACATCGAAAGGGCCAACACCTTTACCTCGGGAAACCGGTTCTTGATCATCTGCGCGGTCAGGTAACCATCCATCTCGGGCATATTGATGTCGAGCAACACGATCGACGGAATAAACCCGGCCTCGAGCCGCTCCACGCACTGCCGGCCGTTGTCGGCCTCGAACAGTACGTCGTGGGTCTTGAAGTTGCGGATGATATTGGCCAGTCCATTTCGCAACAACACATGATCATCCACAAGCGCTACGGAGGGTTTTTGGTGATCCTGATCCATATGAAAGGTTATAATAAATATCTGGCCGTCGGCCGACGGACCACGGGTCCGTCCTGACAAGTTAACCATTAAAAGCCATACTACGAAGCAATGACAAACCTTGATCTCCCCGATTCCGTCGTAAAGGCCGAACTCACCGGCCCATATCAACCTATCCTTTCCCGCAAACCGGAACCGGGTCACACTGAAAAAGATGTTCTCACTGTCCAGCAATTCATCGACTTATTAAAAGAGGAAGAAGACTATTTCCCCGGCGAACAGACCCAACTTCCGCTCATGATCACCCGCCTGCGAAAAATCTTTTACGACAAATGGGGCTGGAATAAGGAACTCATCCGCCGCGCGGCCAACATCGAATGCCGCTACGAGGTGACCATCACCGATAGCCCGCCCCGCGACAGCAGCGGTCAAAGCCATGTGAAACGCAAACCCCGCTACAAAGAGAATATCGAAGTGGATAAATACCGCGTCGTCGCCTACCGGAAGGACGATCGCGTCTACGGCAGCAGCCGCGCAGGCCAGGTGCCCTTCATCTATCAAAAAGACCACCAGGAGGTATTGCTTCCCGACGGCAGCTACTGCGACATCGCCCATGTACTGGCCGGCCTTGACGCCTGGAACAACCCGCAGGTGGTATCCCCACTCCCACCCTGGTTGAGTTTTCTCCAGAAACTATTCCCCCATTGTGATTCTAATATGGACCTCGTCACCTGGCTGGGCGATATCGCCACCTCCTCCGAGGCCTTTGTCTTCGACTATCTCCGCAATAATAAAAAGCCACTCACGGCGCACGCGGAACAACATTATATCGAGATCAACGCCCCGGGCTCGGACATGCTCGGCAACATCGACTCCTATGCCATCGCTAAAAGCTATGACCTCTCCGGCGCCAGCGGCCGCCGCCTGACGGAGATCCTGGAAGAATATTATTGCTCGCCGGCCAAATCCTTCTTTGCGCAAAAACGCTATGCCCTGTTTGCCGATGCCGTTGGCCTGAAATGGGACGGGCAAAAGTTCACCAACGAAGAGGAATGGATCGAACGCCAGCGCCCGCAGCTGCGCGACGCCACCACGTTTATGATCCATAGCCTGTCCGAAGGGACACTTCAGGGCATCCTATTGCCGCTGGAAGTATGGCTAGGTGGTTACAGCGATGTCGTAAAGGTGGAGACCATGCTCCGACTCTATCTGAAAACCCTGAAATCCCTTATCTGAATATAACCACATCGACCATGGCCATCACTACTCCAACGACCGCCGCACTTTCCGCAAAAGGAGGCGTCCGCAAAAAGGTACTCATCCTGATCGGGCTGCTTCTGGGCCTTCTTTACGGACCCTATATCGCCGTCTATCTGCAATATGGCAGTATCCCCGATAGGTTCTTTAATTTCCCGGCCACGAGTCCCGGCAATCCCAAACCCGCGCCTACCCTCTTTATGACTATCGGCATCTCCATCGTCTTTATAGCCGCCCTGCTGTTGTTGATCGCCCCCCGCCTCTACGGCTTTAAAAAAGCGCCCGTCCATGCAAAGACGGCAAGAAAAAAGGCCCGTGCCGGTCTACCCCCCTGGTTCTATATCGGACTGGTGGCTTCCGCCGGCACGCTGGTCTTTACCAGCCTGCACCTGAGCCGGCCGGTCTGGCTCAACAACTGGTCCCTCCTCCCGCTCTGGTGGGGGTTCATCCTGGTGATGGACGGTCTCGTCTATCACCGCAATGCGGGCCGGAGCCTTTTCACCAACGCCACCAGCGAGCTGATCGCGATGGGCGTGCTCTCCATCTCGGGCTGGCTCATCTTCGAGTATTTCAATTTCTTTATCCGGCTGAACTGGTACTATCCCCTGGCCGGCCTCATCTCCCATGACAAGTTCCTCATCTATGCCGTGCTGGGCTCCTCGGCCTTTATCCCGATGGCCTTCGAATGGTATCAATTCCTTTGCACCTTCCCGGGCCTGGTGGTGCGATACAAATACGGACCAAAGCTTGCCTGGTCGAGAGGATTTCGTCTTGGCCTGCTGATCGTCGCCTTCGTGGGGCTCGTCGCGAGCGCTTATTTTCCGGATGGGTTATTCTTCGTCGTCTGGCTCGCGCCGCTGATTGTCCTCGCTATCGCGCTGGGAATGCTCGGCATCTGGACACCCTTCATCTCCATTAAGGAACGCGGCGACTGGTCCTTTCTGCTGGTCTTTGCCCCGACCTTTCTCTTCCAGGGTCTCTTCCTCGAAGGCGCCAACTGGTTGAGCGTACCGCATTCGGCCGATGGACTGATCCACGGATACAACCCCGGCTATTGGACCTATATCATCCCCTTTGTCAACCAGGTGCATGTCTTCGAAATGCCGCTTTTAGGGTATTTGGGATACCTGCCCTTTAGTGTATATTGCTGGATCTGGTTCATCGCCATGGCTTTCCTGATGGACATCCCAACCACATTCAGCCTTTCTGAAGAATACAAGTAGTGGCGTCGCGCATGAAGAAAACAATTCTACTTTGCTTGTTGGCCGGTTGCATCTGGCCGGTTGCTGCCCAGACCACCCGCTGGTCGGCAGGCATGGGTCACGTGGATCTCGGCAGGCCGGTGTCCGTGCTGGAGGATAAGGGCGGGACGTTGACGGTCGACTCGGTCAGCGGCACCTGCGGCGCCGGACTCTTTAAAGCGTCGCAGCAATCCGTGCTGCATTTTGGATTCACCAATTCCATCGTCTGGCTACGCTTTACCCTCGACAACCCGACGACCGACAGCCTCCTCTTCGAACTCGACCACGCCTTTATCCCCACCGCTGACCTCTATTTTAAAGATGCTGCCGGCCAATGGGTCATCCGAAAAGCAGGCTTTAAAGTTCCGCTATCCCAAAAACCCGTAGTCAACGACGCGCAGGTCTTCCCCCTCCCGCCCGGCAACCACACCTTCTATCTCCGAATGCAGCCCTACGTCCATGCCATCCCGATAGCCCTCTGGGAAAAAAGCAGCTATCACGTAAAGGCCAGCCGCGAAAAGCTGATCTATGGCATCTATGCAGGACTACTGCTCTTCGCCATTGCCATCAACCTCTTTCTCTTCTACACCTTCAAAAAAAGATACTATCTCAACTATTCCATTCTCGTCGGACTCTACATCCTCAGCTCGGCCCTCGTCATGGAAGGCTATGCGGTCTATTTCTTTCCGGAGATCGACCTGATGTTCTGGTATCGCCTCGTCCCGGTACTCGATATGCCCGCGCTGTTGTTCTACTGTCTGAGCTTTCTCGAGGTCAAACGTTATGCCCCGCGACTGCACAGGACGGTGTTGTATTTCTCGATCACGCTGCTCGCCTACATTGCAGTGCTGGAATTCCTTCCCCTGATGCCGGTCCTGGTGATCAACCAGGCGCTCGCCCTCGCGGTGTTCATCTTCGCCATCCTCATGGGTGTGCAGACGGGCCGCAAAGGAAACAAGCTGGGCTATTATTTCGTTACCGCCTATTCCATCTGGTTTGTACTCATCAATATGGAGCTGATCTATATCCAGACGGGGCGGCCACCGCATATCGGTCCCATCAGTTATGTGTCGACGGCGATCTTCATCGAAGCCTTCCTGCTGGCTTGGCTGCTGGTCCAGCGCTTCCGCTGGGAAAAGCAGGAGGACCAGCGGCTGCAGGTCCTGATGCAGGCGCATATCAATAAATTGCACCAGGAATATCAGCATGCCATCTTCAGCTCCAAGCTGGAGATCCAGGAGCATACCTTTCAGGAAATCAGCCAGGAGATCCACGATAATATCGGCCAGATCCTCAGCCTGGCGAAGCTGCACATCGCCACCATGGACGGTGGCGGCAACCCGATCCTGGAGAACAAGATCCGGGATTCAAAAGCACTGGTGACAAAGGCCATTGCCGATCTCCGCAATCTTTCACATCGACTCAACACCGGCTACATCAACGAAGTGGGCTTCGACACGGCCGTGAAGCGCGAGATCGACACTATCCGGCGCAGCGGCGCTTACGAGACGAAATTTGCCATCACCGGCATCCCCTGCCGGTTCGACTCGCAAAAGGAACTGATCTTTTTCCGCATCGTACAGGAGCTGCTCAATAATATCCTGAAACATGCCCGGGCCAGGACGATCGCCGTCGGTTTGAGTTATGATGCTGAATTGCTCCAAGTGACTATTAGCGACGATGGGCGTGGGTTCGACCCGGCAGCGATTGGCGCCACGCCGGCAAATGGCAACGGTCATCAGACTATAGATTCAGACGACGAAACCCATGGCCTCGGCCTCAAAAGCATGCACCATCGCGCCGGTCTGATCGGCGCCAGATTCCAGCTGACCAGCACCATTGGTTCCGGCACAGTAGCGATTATTCAACTTTCACTACACACAAAAACAGACGCGCCGGCGATACAGCCGGCAAAAAACAGTACACTATGACCCCAAAAGAGATCTCCGTCGTTCTTGTCGACGACCACATAAAATTTCGCAACGAGCTGGCTAACGTAATCGACAGCTTCTCCGAATTCGTCGTGCCCTGGCAGGCCGACAACGGCAAGCACCTGATCAGGCAGCTGACCGCCCAAGGCGCCGCACCCGATGTCGTCCTGCTCGACATCAATATGCCCGAGATGGATGGCTTCGAGACGGCCGCCTGGCTCCATCAGCACTACCCTGCGATCAAGGTGCTCGCCATCTCAACTTACGACAACGAAAAGACCATCAACCGGATGCTCAGCCTTGGCGCCTGCGGGTTCGTGCTGAAGGATGTCGAGCCAGTGGAAATAAAGGCCGCCTTGTTGGATGCGGCCGGGCAATGATCATTTGAACTCCAGCATCTTCGACAGATCGAACTTCTTCGAGAGGGCCAGCGTTACATACGGCTTGTAATCCCTTGCCATCGTTCCGCGAACCTCACCGGTAAAGGAGATGCCGTATTTCTCTTCGTTCAACCTGAACTGGAAAAGATAGAATGGACGCCACGTGATATCCCCACGGAGATTATACCTCACGGGTTGGAAGAACCGGTTCGTCCGGATGTCCAGTGAGTCCCTCACCGGGACATAGTAATAAAGCCCGGGTTGATTCGATATTCCGACCACCGAATTCACATACAGATTGGCATTGCCCTCTTTTAAGTAAAGGGGAAGACCTACTCCAAAAAAGTGAGATCGAAAATCCCCTTGCAGCGTTGTGGGCTTATAAGAATACACTCCATAGTTGGTTGGTGTTGCCGGAATGTAAAAGCTGTCCAAATGGCCGGTCTTTGAATAGTCGAAGGTAGTCGTTGCCCGCTGCCAGATCATCTCCAGCCAGATTGAGGCAAAAACATGCAGCCCGTTGGCGTCCGCGCTGCCGTTGGTCAACCTCAGTTGTGGTGAAATGAATAGCCCCAAGCTGATGACCGACGTAGACCTTGTAATGGTGCCAGTATCCCTTCGGATGAGGTAGTTCTTGTCGGAAATATTGGTAGGCAAGGCATAATCCCGGTTGTCGAGATACTGGAAATTGGCGTAATTGAACGCCTGTTCACTGCTCACTGTCTTTGCTTCATAAACCCCTCCAAAAAGGCTGATGTTCTGCTTACCCATCCATTTTGCCACATCCCGTTTGTGCAAGACCACGGCCCCATACAAGTTATTGGTTTGCAACTTATCCAGCAGGTCAAAATTGGCTCCGAGCTCAATCCAAAAGGGCTTGTTGGGATTATACGCCCGCACCTGCACCTCCTGCAAATGCAGAAGATCTCCGTTCAGTACGATATAATTCTTCTGCACGGTCTCCAGGGTATCAGTCAAGCTACTGGTGTTCACGAGCAACGGGACATCGAAAAAACCGCCGTTGTCGTTCTCCGCCTCCTCCCACTCCTGCTGGTCGATTGGGATCACGGCATTGAGTATTTTTAGCTTATTGGGTAATGGGGTCGTGTCTGCCAGCGAAAATCGCAGCGTATCGGCCGCAAGGGTGGTGTCATATTCGCCGCTGATCTTCACCCGTACATGAATCCGCCGGTTATTAGTCACGGTCTTCGTGGAATATTCGGGTAAAATCATAACGGTCTTGGCCGAATCCAACACCATTCTTCCGGGCCGCTTCGCCTTTGCCTTCGAGTCCTTATCCCCATCCTTTTTGCTGTCTGTCGCTGGCTTCTTATCATCTTTGCCAGATTTTTTCGACCCATCGCTGCTGCCATTCGCATCTGTCCCCCCGGATTTCGCATCGGCGTCACCGCTCTTGTTGTCCGAGGCCGCTGATTCAAGTTCCTGCGCCAACAATTCCTCTCGTACCCGGCTTACCAAATATTTAAGACAGTCCGGGGTCACCCCTGATTCAGCGCCGTACAGCCGTGTAAGCTCGCTCAAATAATTGACCTCGTCAAAGCTCTTCCCAAAAAGATACTGATATGTGTGGCTTTGTGCTGTTGTCGGAGAATCCGTAATGACGATCCGACCCCTATCGCCCTCCTTATAAGGAACGACAAGAACATGAAACAATTTTGGCCCGCAGGTGTGATCAAAGCTATAACCTGGGCTCTTGTCCCCTTTTCCGCCATCGCCTGTCCCGCCCATATCCTCCTTTTTTTCAGTATCCCCAAAATAAACCGGCTTATCCTTATTCAATCCGACCAGGACCTTATTACTCCCAGGCGGCTGACACAACACTTTCTTATTGGTGTAGTTCGCTGTAACCAAACCCGGGAAAAAATCCTTCCCATCAATCACCTTGATTAAATCTGATCCTGCACAAGGGACCCTTTGCACAAGAAAAGCCGAGAAATATTTGCCGGCAGTTGTATCTTTCCCCAGGACATCCAACAACGTGTAACTGTTGCCCTTCTGAGAATTCACCATCTTGCAAATCTTATCCAATCCTACCCCCAGGTCCCGGATCCTTGCACTTGTCGGACTCGGATCGTTTTTAGTGAAATCACCCAAGCTATATACGGTTATTTCCTTGCCCTTCGAGGCCTCCAAAAACAAATCCATCTTCACGGGAGTACCCTTCGACTTAATCAGCTCAAGCCGATCGTTGCCGCTTGTTTCCTCGGCCACGATCTCCCCGGCTTCAATCGCCGCGATAAAAGCAGCGCTGTCGGGCCCCATAATTTGGCTGGGCTTACGTTCCGATGTTTTTGAGACTTGGACGGAGTGTCCGAAAATGCAAGCCGATAAGCAAAACGCCGCAGTCACCGACAAAAGAAAAGATATTCGCATAAAACCAGGTTTAACAGTTTAATTTTAGAGCTTCAGTGATCTTATCCATGGCATAATAATCCGACTCCCCGTCACTCCAGTAATCGGTATGGCCAAAAGGATAAGGGAGCAACTCCTTCAGCCGGCGCCAGGGCACCGGAACCTCCACATCGCATATCCCCTGTCCCAATACCGGTTTCAAAGGCCCGCCGATAAAATCGGTTGCGAAGTATAAGTTCGTCCAGCGAATACAGGCAAACAGGGCGTGGTAGCTCAGTAAATCGATCTTTTGGGTATACCCGGGTCTCGATGTGGACCAGTGTAAGGCGTACTTCGGGTCCTTTACCGGTGGGCAGGTGGGGTATTCCCGTTCGTCAACCCGTTGCCGGAATTCTTTCCCGGACCCGACGATAAGATATTCGAAATAGGCCAGGGGTGCGCCCATCGTCACAAAGTCAGTTACCCGCCACCGGTTTCCCGCTTCACGCTGCGCGCTCCAACATGCATGCTGAAGATCGGGGTAGTCCGCCCCGGGCTCAAAACCATCCGCCTCCATGGTCTTCAGGGCCCCATTGACGAATGGCGGAACCTTATTGTCAAAAGTTTCACTGTACTGCACCCACGCCAGTCGCAACAGGTCATAGGCGACGACGGTACCAAGGCTATGGGAAGCTACGACCACCCTGTCGAATAACGGTTGACCCAATTCATCCACCGCCTCATGTAAACGACGTAACAAATCGACACCTTCCTGTCTGATCTTCTGCCGTTGCTCAATGTTGTCGGGATTATCGCTCATATACCGGGCAGCATCACCCAGTGTGTTTAGGATCAGGGGATTCAAAATACCACGGATCGCGCCCCATAATGCCCCCACCCAACTAATGCCGGAAATAATCCTCCATTTCGTGCCAAAATCCCAATAGTTCACGGCTATCGCAATCCCCAGCGCCAAACCCAGCACCACCAACCCCCATAAAGTCCAAAACACTTTTTTCAACCGGGGAGGCACGCATCGCGGTTTCCAGAAAAGCAGCCTCAAAACCCAGCGCCAAACCTGCGATCCTTTTGTGTCCCGCATATGATGAGCCCAATAAAACTCATAGACGTGCGTCGTTGGCCGGCCGGCCAGGTCATCCTTCAGAATGGTCTTGCTCCTCGTTTCGAAGGTCCCTGAGATCTTGTCCGGCTTCTCGTAGGACTTCGGCAGACGATTTGTTTGCGAGTGTAACTCCCCGAGCAGACACCGGGTAAAACCCCTGATCGTGGAATTTGGCCGCTGTTCTCCCATGCCGTGAATAATGACCACCGCCTGTCGCCTGACGTCCTTGGGGTTTATGGGCATATTGCCTGGGTTTTGAAACAAGATCGGAACCTCCGGCCTTTTGAAAAAGGGTATTTTAACGGTTTCTTTTCCCGGCCCGTTTTGATATCTTGATAAGACTATGGCTATCCTGATAAAACGCACCGGTAAAAAGCCGGCGTACCGCAAACTGAGGGGCTACGCCTTCGATCCCAGCCTGTCGTTGAAGATCGATACGGCCGATATCAACGATATTATCTACAAGGTGGCCTGGGAAGACGTCAGTGCAGGGCCTGTCGGTGAATACCTCGAAGTAATCGACTATGATCCGACTACAAAGACCTTCTATCTCCCTGTAGACCTCCACGATGAATACATCCTCGCCCAAGACGGCCTGAGTCCCAGTGAGAGCAACCCGCAATTTCACCAGCAAATGGTCTACGCGGTGATCATGACCACGATAAAAAATTTCGAGAAGGCCCTTGGCCGCAAGATCCTCTGGGCGCCCCGGCGGGTCAATACAAAGGAGTATGAAAAATATGTCCCGAAGCTCCGGGTCTATCCGCATGCATTCCGGGACGCAAATGCTTACTATAGCCCCTTGAAAAAGTCCTTGCTCTTCGGTTATTTTTCCTCTACCCCTGCCGATGAGACTCTCCATATGCCGGACTCCCTGGTCTTCACCTGCCTCAGCCACGATATCATTGCGCACGAGACCACCCACGCCATTCTCGATGGGATGCACGGCTATTTCAATGAGGCCACCAACCCCGACATGCTGGCGTTTCACGAAGCATTTGCCGACATCGTCGCCCTCTTTCAGCATTTTACCTTCCCCGAAGTGCTGAAACACCAGATAGCCCGAACAAAAGGCGACCTGAGCTCGCAGAATCTGCTCGGCCAGCTGGCACAAGAATTCGGCACTGCGATCGGCAGCTATGGGAGCCTCAGGGATGCCATCGGCGAGGTGGACGATACCACTGGTAAGTGGCGGCAAAAACAGCCAGACCCGGATGAATATCGAAACATTATGGAACCGCACGAACGGGGTAGCATCCTCGTCGCCGCCGTCTTCGAAGCATTCCTGAGCATCTACAAAGACCGTGCGGCCGATCTTCTCCGGATCGCCACCAACGGCAGTGGAGTATTGCCACAGGGCGAGTTACATCCCGACCTTGTCAACCGCCTGGCTACCGAAGCTAGCAAGGCCGCAGGGCATGTTCTGAGCATGTGTATCCGGGCCCTCGATTATTGCCCACCCGTCGACCTCACGTTTGGCGACTATCTTCGGGCTATCATCACGGCCGATGTCGACCTGGTTGCCGACGATACCCACGACTACCGCCTGGCATTTATCGATGCTTTCCGGCGAAGAGGCATCTACCCCCAGGGTATCAAGACGCTAAGCGTGGAGAGCCTTTGTTATACTTTGTTGAACATCGGCAATATTATCGAAGCCAACGGCACCAGGGTCAAAGAGGACAATGAGACCTACCAAAGCGGCGTTACAGATGAAACCAAGACCTTCTTCGGAATCATCAACGGCTTCCTTCGCGACTATGGCAACGCCATAAAATACGTGAATAACCGGGAGGAGATTTTTCAGCTGACGAGAAAATACATTGCCGCCAATCCCGAAAAAACGCAATCGGACATCCTCGGACTACATTTCCGCATAAAAATGAAATTCAGCAATTCCTGGGACTTCGGCCGGATCACAGGTCTCGTATTTCATCAGAATTATCGCGCTCTGGGCATTCCCGATCCCGATCCTACTCAAAAATATGAATACAGCGGCCCTTCCTTTCAGATCAGGAATCTCCGGCTCGTTACCCGTACAGGACCGGATGGAAATCAGGTCAACCAGGTAGTCTTCTCGATCTTCCAACGTAGCGGAATCATTTACAAGGGCGGAAAATTCGCCGGTCATTATCAGCCCGGCGAGAAAGATCAAAAGGTGCCAAAGAATGAAGATCGCTTCGAACTGAGAGGTGGCTGTACCCTCATCTTCGATCTCGATAGCCAGAAACTGAAATACGCCATTTCCAAACCCCTGGTCGACATGGACAGCCTCAGTCCAAATAGCGTCCCATCGATAAACTCCCGGCGAATGCAGACGCAATACAATTTTGAACATGGCGAAAACGATGATGCGTCCAATGAATTTGCCCGGATCTTTGGAGGCGGGCTTTCACATATAGCCGAAACCTTTGCCTTCCTTCATCAACACTAATAACACAGCCATGGCCAAAGCCACCAGGACCCGGACCAAAGCCGCCGGCAGTACGCGAAAGAGCAGCCCGAAAGCAGACAAACCCATCGACCGGGTTACCATCCGGATGTACTGCCTGGGCACCGGGGACTGCCTCGTCATCCGGTTTCACTCCGGATCAGGCAACGTGTTTACCATGATGATCGACTGCGGCAGCTGCCAGGGTACGCCGGGAGACTTCAAGCCCTATATGGAAGATCTGGAGGAATATCTCAAAACCGGCATCGACCTCCTGGTCATCACCCACGAGCACAACGACCATGTCAACGGCTTCGCAAAATGCCCGGAAATATTTGAGAAGCTCCCCATCCGGGAAGCATGGATGGCCTGGACCGAGGATCTGGAAGACCCCGACGATCGGGCCGGTGAACTACAAAAAAAACGCAAGAAAATGCGTCAGGCCTTTTCGGCCGCCCTGTCGGCCGTGGAAAGAAAAAATGCCCAACTGAAAGCCTCCGCACCTGGAGATAACTTCAACCACACGGCCCTGGTGCGCAGCGGCGAGGCCTTTGCCAATGGCCTCAAAACCCTCGAAGAGATCAACCTGGGCGCCAGAGGAGCGGCTGGTCAATCGCTCCCCGGAATGAAAAAAATCAGAGAGATCCTCGCCGGCCAAAAAACAAGGATTCGCTATCTCTATCCCGGCGATACCGTCAGCCTGCCCGGCGCCCCCGGTATAAAGTTTTACATCCTCGGACCACCTACCGACAGAGACTCCATCTTCAAGGATGGCCGGCAGGGTACCGATGTCTTTAAAAAGAGCATGACCCTCGCCGAGTGCTCCCTGGCAGCCAATGCCTTCAATCGGCTGGCCGATCCCAACACAAAGGTGGACTATCCGTTCCAGGTGGAGTACCTCTATAATTCGAAAGCTCCATCCTGGAAATCCACCGGCTATGCCAAACAATGTAACGAGCTTTTCGACAAATACAAATCCGAGGCCTGGCGCACCATCGACGACGACTGGCTCATCAGCGCAGGATCCCTGGCGCTCAGACTCGATAGCCATATCAACAACACCAGCCTTGCCATGGCCATCGAATTCCAGGGCTCCCGCGAAGTCCTGCTCTTCCCCGGAGACGCCGAATTCGGCAGTTGGGAAAGCTGGCACCTCATCGAAAAATGGAAAGGCCGGGGAAAAGACAAGAAACATCTTGTCGAAGATTTACTTAATCGCACCATCTTCTATAAGGTAGGCCACCACCTCAGTTATAACGGCACTGCCCTTGAAAAAGGGATCATGATGATGGAGAGTAATCGGCTCAGCGCAATGGCGACACTTGACCGCAAACGGATTGCAGAGGGCTGGAAATCGACGATGCCGAATAAATTCCTGCTGAAAGAGTTGATCCGCCGGTGCGAGGGAAAGGTTTTTATAATGAATGAATTCGACATCCGGAATGCTCCCGGTAAACAAATGGACTTTTCGGCTCTCGGCAAAGAGGTATATGTCGAAATACCGAACAAGAAGAATCCGAAACAAATTCTCTGTAAGCAGTTCTCCATAAAGCTCGAAAAAGGAAGCTGACGGTCGCGAATTTATTATCGTTGGTAAAGCGTCACGGCGGCCCAATATTGCGGCAGCCAGTATTCAACCGAAACACCCATGAGCCGCTTATTCACAGCGTCCGACAATGTCCGTTGCAAGGCCACGGCAGGGGAACTGCTTTCGAGATACGCATAGAATTTCGTGGTAAAGGCCAGGGCGAACGAATCATTCACCGGCCAGAGAAAAGCCACCACCGTCTGTACCCCCGCCCGGCAAAGCGTCTCGGGCAACCCGATGATCCAGCGACCCGGCAGGATGAAGTGCTCGGCTCCCCGGCAAGACGATAACACGGCCATCTCCACTCCCGACAACCCTTCGAGCGAAAGGAGCTCCCGCAGGGTAAGCATTTCTCCGCCGGCCATCAGCAACCCGCTGTGATCCGGCTCGCGGTAGTCGAAAAACCCATGACAGGCGAAATGCGCCAGATCGGCCCTTTTCAGTCCCTGCGTGACTGTCTGCAGCGTCGCATCCTGCTCCGCCACCACCCGGACATTTGCTCCATAGCCGGTAAGCGTCTCCCGGATGCGGCGGATCTCTTCGGGTACGGCAGGCAGATCTTCCACGCCGGGGATTCCTTTCGAAATCCCGGCCAGCAACGCCTCTTTCCCGCGGAGGTGAAGGGGGGACCGTTTTGCGACCCGGTCATCGACGGAAATGGTCACCGCCATTTTCCCGAATAAAGCAGCGACGCCGGCGTGGGTGAACAGGGCGCCGCCATGCGTAAACAGGTTAAACGGAAACCCATGTAGCACGTCGTCGGGCACGAGGATCAGCTGCTTGAAGCTTCTTCCATGCGCCAGGATGATCTTCTCCAGTTGCAGGATCTCGCTCAACGCCTGCGACAATTCCCCTACCGGGGTTGAATTTCCCGCGGGCGGTGTAAAGGACAGATCGATACTTCGCGTGGTCACGCTCCTGGGGTAAAGCCGGTCGCGGATATCGAAAACCAGCTGCCGAAGTGCGATCCGGCTGACGAAGCTCACGTCGACCCGGAGGCGTAAGAACGAACGGGATACGATCACCACCCTGTCCGGCAACACCAAAAAACAGATCGTAAGCGAATGGAAAGGCTGGCGCCACAACTTTTTCAGGGCACCTTTTTGTCGCGATGAAAAATCGAAACTGTCCGGCCGGTCGCCCTTGCAAATTTCTCTTGCCAGGTGGTCCTTATATCGGCTGGCATTTTCCTGAAAGCCGTGAACGGCTATCATTTGCCGCCATTGTAACCGCCACCGGCGGAAAATGGGTTTTGCTGCCCGCGCGGTATGCTTCCCCTGCAGGAGATCGTTGCTCAGGGCCGCAAGGTATTCTTCATTAGGCGACCATTTGTTCAGCAGGTACAGGGTCTGCATCTCCGGTGGCAGGCTGGCGGTCATCCGATCGAGCAACCGTTGGTTTTCGACAACCCAGACGCCCTTCTCTTTCTCCGAAACAAGCGGGCCATGTACCAGCAATTGTCGCAACTGCCACAACGCGGGCAACAACTGCGCCGACTCATAAAATTCGAGGATCTCCCGATACGGGTAGTCTGCCGGGATCGGTGCTCCGGTACCTTGCAGGAATAGCAGTTCCTGGATCTCCAGGTGCATCTGGATATACCGCGAGTCGCTTCGGGAAGCCGACAGCCGCAGCTGAGAAAAGAGTTCAGCTGCTTTCCCGGGATGGTTGGCAGAAAGGTGCAACTGGAATAGCAGGACCCCTTCCTCGTAGGCCGCGAAATAATCCGCGGCCCTGCCCTTCTTCTCTTTTTCTTCAATGGGGAAATGTCCTTTACTGCTCCCGGCCGCGGAAAAAGAGGCTCGCCGGCCGGTATAAGTAAGGATGGGAATACTCGCTCCCGCCCTACGCTCCGCAATGTTAAGGTACTGCCTGATCCTCGAGGCCAGCGCATGCTCGCCTGCGCCCAGCGCATCATGGAGGGAATCTTCCATGAGTTGGGTGGCCTCTTTCACCTGATTGAGCTGCACTTTCAGTTTGGCGAGATTGAAATTTGCCTTTATCGCTGCAAGCGGCAACCGGTGTCGCCGGCAAAGCTGGGCGATCTCAACCATATCCTTATAGGCTTCCCCCAGGCGGCCCTGTGCCATTGCGATCCTGGATCGCAGTTCGAGGTACTGCAGCGGAATCCCCGACACAGCAGCGGCAGCAGGCGCGGATACTCCCAATGCGATCATCCAATCGTTTGCCCTCGCCGGCTCTCCATTTTCAAAGTGAGCTTTCGCCAATAGCAGTTTCATCGGCATCAACCGCGACTCCACCAGCGGAGAAGGATATTTTTCACCCGTCCGGATGCCGTTGTCCAGCATCAGGATCCCTTCGGAATACCGGCCCATCGCCAGCAATAAGGAGCCGAGCATATCGTAAAGACAGACGAGCCGGTCCTTTTCGTCCTGCAGACCGCGGGTAGGGCCAAATCGGATCTCCTGCTCCCAACTCGCCAAACCCGTTGGGCTGATGCGGATGCTCCGGACATCCCCTATGACATCGGATAATTTCTGAACATCGTTCCCCGCCTCGTCGGTCCGGCCCTGGTCAAGATGCACCAGGCAAAGCCTGCTCACCGCATGAATGCGGATGCCCGTATTGCCCACCTGGGTGGCCAGAAGGATCATCGCAGAAAGCGCATGTTCCGCCGCTTTATTTTTGCCGGTGAGCATCGAAAGATCAACAAAGCGGTCCAGCACATAAAAGTCATTGATGTCGAAACGCGCCGGCAATCCGTGGTCCTGCAGCCCGGTAAGATACAACCGGAGATACCCTGTGTAGCAACTCAGGGCCTCCGGGATCTTTCCATCACTGCGTAACCGTTCGGCCTCATTGAACAATTCGGCATAACCGGTCATCTTAATTCAGCGAAGGAACCGTTACAAAATAGATATGGCCCTTGGCCGAATACTTGTCCTCACAGTTACCATTCTTATCCCGGTGCTGGCAATCATTGTAGTTGCTGCCGGGAAAGACCCGCACCTTCAGCTGAGCGATCTGGCGGTCGAATCCGGTGCGCGTCAGGTCCAGATCGGGATCGAAGGGGGGATCACCGGGATTTTTCTCCAGGGATGCATAGATCCGTGTGTTCTTACCTATTTCCTGGCCCGAGATATCATAGGCCTTCACGCCAGACATTGCGCGTATGCGACCCACCGTCGACTCGAAGGGAGCTTGCGGATCCATGTGCTGGAAGGCAGCGTTATCATAGATCACCTTCACTCCTTTTCCATTCAGCACCTGTTCCAGCGGCACTTCCTTTGCCAGCGACTTATATCCTTCCCAGACCCCGGCGATGGCGACATCGTCGTCGGAAAAATACATTTGGAACACGCTCTTGAATTTCCGCTTCGCCTCGTCTGAAAACGCGGCATGTTCTATCATGTTATTGACTTCGTTCAAAAAACCCTGTGCGTCTTTTCCCGGCACCGGTGAGGCGAGCATCTCATTGAGATAACCGACACCGGCATCGACGTTGCCGGATTCGAATGAATGCAGTGCAGCCTCGAGTTCGGCCCGCAGTTTCAATTTCGTCAATTCATCGGCTGCATTCATTTGGCCTAATGCCAATTGTTGCTCCAACTGTTCTATCCGTTGCTCCGCTGATGAGAGGGCTACCGGTTTTGCCGGCGGCAATTCCTTTCCATTGAGCAGGGTTTTTACATCCGATTCCTCCAACCATTTGAGTTCCACGATCCTGGAGTTCTCATCGGTTCCGGAGACCCGGGCCGTCCATCCTGAGGGAAGATTTACGGAGGCCTTGGCATTGATGTCCATCAGGAGCCATTTGTCGGAACCTTTCACCTGCACACACCATGTGCCGTCAGCAGCTCGGACGGCCCGCCTAACTTCCGGATGGTTGCGAAAGAACAATTCCGCATCCCCCTGCCAGTCGCTGATCTCCCTGCTGATGGCAAGTCCCTTGTCCACGGCATCGCCATCGAATCCGATCCTGAACCCGTTGACCTCCTCCTCTACGCGCAGCTTTCCGATGGGCAGCCCACCGATCTTATTCTCCATCGTAAAGCCCTTCCCGGCGTTGTCGGCGACGGCCACTTCGATTTGAGTATTGGCTACCTCGCCCGAACGATTTCGGAGTTTCAATCCTTCCTTCGGCTGCAGGCTGACCAGCTCTTCGCTGGAAGCAGCATCTTCTGTGAATTTTATCTTCGTTTCTTTAAATGTCCGGAAGGCATCGGCATCCGTCGGGTCCACCGAAAGATTCCCCCGTCGGATAAGATTTTTTTCGGCGGAGATGATCTCCGGCGCCTCGCTCAACAAGGTCCTGTCCGCGAGGGAAACCCCACCGGAAAACCAGCCGTGCCGGGAAAACAATATGGGGATGGCCTCCGTCTTGCTTCCGCTCCGGCCTTTCTCATAAAATTCTACTTTGGTGGTCAGTTCGGGGAATTTCAGGTCTTTTTGGGATTTTGCCCAGACCGGGAACCATTGCGAATGATCTACCGGCAGCTTATCCAGGAAATCGAGCGAAGCGCCACCCGAATTGAGCGTCGCATTGTTGAGCCAGCTGATAAGCGTACTCCACTTCATGATCTCGTTCAACCGCTGATATTGATGCTCGTATTCGCCCACTTCTTCGTAATGGTTGTTCCACCAACTGAGCACCACCTCGAATTCCTTCGAGGCCTGAACCTCCTTGTTTGTTTTTCGGTGATTGCTGTCGAGGCTTTTCGGGTCGGCGTCATTGCTGGAAAGGGCGAAGATCTGGGTGGCATTGCGTGCGAAGAACAGATCCAGCTTTCCCTGTCCCATCTGGAATCCGTTTTGGTTAGGGCCAAACCATAGGCGGCAACTGGGCAGGCTGCTGGCCTCTTCTTCGAAGACGACGGAGGTCTGCAGGCTCGCCTGCTCGAGGTCCTTGAAGCCCGTAATGTTGACGTCGGGATGTGAATTGAACATATTCGCGGCCCATAGCTTCGCCAGCAGATCGGTGTAGAAAAGCGTCATTCCGGCAGCGGTACCCTGCAATGTTCCATCATACCGGGCATGCTGGTACATGCAGAACATCGTCGCCAGCTGGCTCAATGTACTCGAACTCTCCGAACCCTCGTCCAACCTCGCGATGGCGTATTCCATCAGATCGCCATTTCCCCGGCTCAACTGTTCGATCAGCTCATCTACCGTGTACCCGGCCCCCAATGCCTCCGCAAAAGCATCCCTATAGCGCTCAACAAACAGCATGGCCCGGGTGCAATCGACTGCCGGATCAAGCGAGAAACCGGTGGAACCAGCCGTTTCGCCGCCCGGTTCCCCTTTCAGGCCTTTGGCCTTTTCCTCGAATTCGCTTTTAACATCATCTACCTCTTTCTTCACTCTGAGAACAAGGTCCCGGACTGCCCGATCGGGTTGATAGATCAATGGGGTCTGTCTCGATCCGAAGGTATGGTTGCCGGACATGAAAAAAGTGACAAAACTTATTATCGTGTTTTGTTCAGCGGTAGTCAGGTCGGAGAATAATCTGCCGTCGTCGAGTCGCAGGTCCTTCAACTCCCGTATGAATCTTTCGGACACGTTTTTCAGCGCAACCTTATAATCGCGCTCGATGTTGTCAACACCGCTCTTCCGCTGCTCAGCGTTGCGGGCAATGGCCGACTCCGATTGCCAAATGGCCGCCACATCCTCGGGTGTGGCCTTTCCCCAGCCCCCTTTTGACAGGCGCCGTCCTCCCAGCACAAGGGTATTGCCATCCCGTTTGGCATAGGTTAGATCATCGATATGATCCATCAGGAAGCGAAGGTCTTCGACGCTGCCCACCTGCTTTTCGAAATATCCCTTCTTCGCCGTGAAAAAATCCTTCACATCGACATTCTCCTGCCGGGTCATCCGGGCGAAATTACCTTCGGTGTTGAGGACATATTCGAACAGGTACACCCTCCCGGGGATCTCGCCCTGGTTCTTCCTCACCTCGTCGAGGACATGCGCAATATTGTCATTCCTGTTGTTTTCATCCGACTCGGGGATAAGAGCGACAGCTTCGCCATCGCCGAGGTATTTTACCCGGGTCACCCCAAAATCGAAGTTGGCGATTGTACTGTTGAACCCATATCTCACGGGTGCGAGATCATAGCTCACCTGGGCGAACTGTTTCTTATCCAGTCCTGCACCGGCAACCAGGGAATAGAGCATCCAGTCCCTGTCCTGATCGGCCTTTTCCCGGTCGGTGAACTCTTGCCGGGCCAGGTCGGGGAAATGGAAACGAACGGTATAGGCCTTACCGACGGTATATTGGTGAAACCGGCCGTTATGCCTGAAAAGAAAGTAACCGGTGACCAGCAGTCCGCAGCCCAGGAGGATGAAAAGTAGTTTGCGCATATGAAAGGCTTTAGAAGGTGAAAGGAAAAATTTGGATTGTAGTCGGGCCTTTAAAATTATTTCGTTCTTAAGCTGGAAAAAAGGGTGTTTTTCCCGGTGGGCGCATCATGGATTGTTAAGTACCTTCCCCCAATGGCAAAGGACACTTACGCTCTGTTGGTAGGCATCATCGACTACGACGAGTCCATCGCAGTGGACAACGACTCCGTGGTATTTCCGGCACTGAAGGGCTGTGTCAACGACACGAAAAAAATGCACGCCGCTTTGCAGGAGATTGCCGGATCTGCCGGCCTTTTCGTCCGCGAGCTACTCAATGAACAGGCGACAAAAGAAAATATCTGTCGCGGTTTCCTGGAACATCTTGGCCGGGCGAAGGAAGGCGACTCCGTATTGTTCTACTATTCTGGCCATGGCACCCAGGAAAAAGCCGATCCTTGCTGGACAACCGAGACAGACGGGCGCCTGGAAGCGCTCGCCTGTTATTATACCGAGGAAACCAAAGGCCACTTTCTTTTGGCGGACAAGGAATTGCGCTACCTGCTTAACAAGGTCGCGGCCGCTGGTGCAAACATCACCGTCATTCTCGACTGCTGCCACTCCGGCGACGCCACCCGCAACGCGGAGATCCTGGCCGCCAACTACGACAAACCCATTCCCAAACGAAGCAAGGGCGCTTATGCCTTCTCTAAAAGAGCATGGCGGGATTTTATCTTCCACGAAGTGTTCAAGCCGGAAGACATAAAAGGTAAATCCATCAACACCCTGCTCCCTGAGCCACCACATATCCTTTTCTCGGCCGCGGAATCCGACCAGACGGCATTCGAAGTCGCAGGGGAAGGCATCTTCACAAAACACCTTATCAGCGTTCTCAACGCAACCATGGGATATCTCTCCAACCAGGCGCTATACGACCGGCTCGCCCTTTCGATGCGTTATGCGTATGAACAAACGCCCCGGGTTTATACGCCGGGGAAGGCGGCGATGCTCAGGACCGCCAACTTCCTGGATGGGCGGCCGATGTCTGCGGGCGAACAAGCCGTTGTTTTCTACAACAACCGGGAAGGCTGGATCGTCAATCGCGGCGAATTAAGCGGGCTCCACAAAGGAATGCCGGATGTCGAACTCACGAATCCCGATAAAACCATTCCATCCATAAAGGCGCGGGTCCGGGAGGTGAAGATCGATCACGCGATGCTCGATCTCCCGGAAAACGCCAACCGGCAAACCCTCTGGTTGGCCAACCTGCAGGACCTGTCCTGCCAGCCGCTGCGGCTTTTTCCCGCCCTCGATGATAGCATCCCGGCCGACGCCGGCCGGCTCATGAAAGCTATCGGCGAAGGGATGGCTCATCACCTGAAGTTGGTGGGAAAAGAAGGCGACGCGGATTACACTTTGCAGCATCTCGAAGGCATGTATTATTTGACGAGACCCGGCGACAAATACCGTCCGGTTTCTAAGGTTGTTACTCCTGCCGGGTCGCCGCAGGCGTCTGCCAACGAGTTTGTCGAACTGGCCCACCAGTTGAAACATCTCTCCGCGTGGACTTTTGTCCACCAATTGTCGAAGCCGCTTCCCGGCGGCGCGAAGGCCGATACCCCCTTATCGCTGGAATATGCCGTGGGCAAACCCGTCTATAAGCCCCTCGGTGAGTCGAACGGAATCTACACGATCACGATTGATCAATGGAACGTTACCAGCGACCGGATCGGCACGTCTCTTTATCTGCGGCTCAAAAACCGATCTACCAGGCGCTTGTATGTAACGGTCCTTTATCTCGACATCAATTACTCCGCTCAAACGGTCTTGCTCGAGCCGGCGCCCTGGTTCCTGGATGAGGGCAACCAGGTCGGGCTCAACGTTGGCGGCAACGAGGAATTACCGGTGTACCTCAACCTCCAGGCTCGTTATTACAATTTGCAGGAATATACTGAGCGGTTGAAGATCATCGTCAGCGACAAACCCTTCGAGGTGGGATCGCTGCTGATGACCGCATTACCCACGCCACCTCTGCCGGGCGCCACCCGGTCGATCGACACTGCCCCGAGGGCTGGCGGTGGGAAACACAAAGTCTTCGAAGGGTTCTACATCGTGACCGTCGATCTCCTCACCGTCAATCCCACCTATAACCAGGTCACGAGCCAACATCTCACGGAAATGCTGGAAAGCGAGGCCACCAGTCTGTTTGCGGAGGCACTCTATCTCACCGTCGGTGGTGATTCGCCAACCGGGCCCTTCGATAGCAGCAGCTGGCGGCTGCGTCCGGAAATAAAGGTTGTCGGGCAACCCGGCGCCCCGGAAAGGGGCATGGGGAAAAGCCTGGGTGTCGACCTTGCCAACTGGTATGCGCGGAGAAAAAGAAATAGATACTACGAGAACATCATCAGGCGATTCCCCGGGCGGACGCGCATCGTCTCCGAAGGCGACAGCTGGTTTCAGCATCCTCTCGTTTACGACATCATCGACCACCTGTCCAAAGTGTACGCCATCCATTGTGTCGCCGCCGCGGCAGATACCCTTTCCAATTACCTGAGCGGGGCTAAAAATCGGGGGGAATATTTCCTCGATATCCTCGAAGAGGATAAACCGCCGGTCTTTTTGATCAGCGGCGGCGGGAACGATATCCTGGGGCCGCAATTCAAGGGGTTCCTCGTCGAAGCCCCCTACGGACAGGGACTGCAGGGATGCCCGGACGGGAGCAGGTTTCTGAAGGCAAGTTTCGGGCTGCAGATCGATAAATTGATGGAGATCTATACCACGGTCTTTGGATTGCTGAAGACGAAGATGCCGCAAATGATCACCATCGTGCATGGTTATGACTATCCCGTCCATCTCGATTATAAGAACAAGGGATGGCTGGGCCGGTATATGATCGAAAAGGGAATCGCCAGCCATGCCGATCGCCGGACCGTTATCCGCTACATCATGGATACCTTCAATACCCGGCTGGCCGCGGTAGCCGCCCAATTTCCGGCTACGGTTCGTTATCTGGATCTCCGGGGCACGGTCCTGTATAGGGAAGGCGAGGTGGATCAGTGGTACGACGAGATCCATCCCGACATCGATGGATTCCAGTCGATCGGTCTGAAATTCATAAAACTCATCGAGGAGATCAAAACCAAAAAATAACCTGATTATTCATCACCTAAACATTTACTACAATGGCAACCAAGAAAACCAACGCAAAAGCGAAGAAGACCGAACACGGCAATGCCGCTGCCCCCAAAAAAAAGCTTCGCGTTGCCCTTAGCGCGCTGGATGGCGGTGGCGACGGCGGTGGAGGCTTGAAAACGGAACATGGCGCCAAAGGTCCGAAACCTGCCAAAAAAAGGTAAGCGGGTCCGCTCAGGGCAGGGGATCGCCGCCATGTACTTTATCGAGCAGGCGTTTCCACCGGACAAAAGATTCATTCATCAGCAGATCGTCCCTCACATTATCCAGCACAAGAGGGTCGATCTGCTTTCCGACGGGAAAGAAGATATTGAAGCCGGTAGGTTTCAAATTGGTCAGTTTGGTAAAGATATGCTGGTGCTCCCACACGTAACAGTTGTCGCCGATCCACCTGGGAAGGACAACCGGCAATTCCTGTACGGTCACGCCTACCAGCCGGTTTACGCCCTCGATAAATTCTTTTGGAAAGGCCGGCTCGGGTAAACCATTGGTGGCCGCAATGAGGTAGAAAAGATAATTCGGCAGATCCACCATGCCGACAAGACCCTCCGTGAAATCGAAAGACAATGCCCTTACATAGCGCATCAGCCACAGAAATGCTCCCGACTCATCGTTTTTCAGTAGTTCATCCAGCATTCCGACCAGTTCATTTAGCGTAGCGAACAGTTCGTCCAGTCGATTGGGCTCCGGCGCTGCATAATCGAGGCGGACGTTGACCACCGACCGGAAACTCAGGGTCATGGGGTATTCCCTGTTCATCACCTTTGCCCGCTCCGCCATCAGATCGTTGTGTGAGGACCGGACTACCAGCACCGATAACTCCTTTGGCGAAATCGGATCCGGCTTGCTGTTATAAACGCCCAGAAGGATGTCGTGATAATTGTATCCCGGGCTGTCGATATTCCCGGCGGGCGCCACCAGGTATTTTACGCAACCCCGCAGGCTGTACAGGGTATGCAGGTTCATCATCCAGCAATTCAGCATTACCAGCACTCCCAGCTTCTTTTCTTTTCCCAACCATATTCCGACGGCTGTCGCCAGCTCCCAATTCTTCAGGATTTCCGGGATCCGCACAGGCTGCGCCTTCTTCAACAGGATCGGCCCCCGGGCCCGCCGCTCCATCATCTTCGAAAGCTCATCGGACTCTAACGCCTTATCCCAAAACTGCTTTAGGTGGGGATGTTGGTCCAGCCGATCGGTAATAGCTGTCCGCACCGGGGCTGTTGGAATTTTGGGATCTTCATCCCGGAAGACTCCAAATGCGGAGCCGTGATCCCAGGTGATGAGGAGTATCTCTTCATCCGGCTCACAGCGGATGTTGCGTAATATCTTTCCCAACTGCTTTGCTTTCTGGACGAGATGGGGGTCGTGCCCGGTGGCCTTTAGTTTCATGACCTTGTTCTCGAAGACCGTACAGCCAGCGAAGCTATTCGGGCCATGCGGTGACGAACCCATTTCATACAAGGCAGTGAATTCCTGAATATTAGCCAACCCTTCCGCTTCCGCGTCGATATAGCGTATTCCTTCCATCACGACATACAGACGCGCCGCATCGCTGTTGAGCGGACAAGAGAGGATATCGCCAAGCATGGCGTCTACCTCGATTTTCATCCGTTCGTTCATCGAAAACACCTCATCTGTCCGGAAATCTGCATATATTAGGAAGACAATAACCCACCTCTTGTGCTGATGAGACATATTGCAATTGGTTTTTGTATGCTGTTGGTGAGCCTTACCTATGCACAGACAAAGGAAACGATAATTACCCGAAAATATACGCAAAAGGAAGGAATTAACAGTTACAATATCAGGAGAGTTTCAGAAGACGAATACGGGTTCATCTGGATAGCGACACAGGACGGACTCAGCCGGTTCGATGGCAGAAATTTTGTCCGCTACTCGGCCGGCGCCGGCCCTCGTCATCGCCTCTCCGGTATCGACATCCGCGAACTTGTCCCCGACACCGCGGACCATCTGCTATGGGTCCTGCCGGGTGAAGTAGGTGTCAATGCCGTCAGTACGCTCACGGGAAATGTCGTAAAGACTATCCCAATCCCCGCATCCGGCAACGAAGACTGGAACATTTGCATGATAAAGGCCGGGAACTATTTGTGGATCGGTACATTCACCGGCGTAAAACTCTACAACACAGCTACCCGCCGCTTCGAGACACTCCCCGCGCTGAAAGGGAATCCTGCTAATCCTGTCGAATTTGAAGTCCGCTCCATCCTGCAGGATCACAGCGGTAACATCTGGGTAGCCTATAGCGGATACGGCGTGGTCGTCTATGACGGCCATACAAAAAGGATCTTGCGGACTATCGGCATCCCGTTGTTGAATGACCACCTGAAGAGCGGCTCCATCCGCTTCCTTGCTTCGGTGGAAGCCAACCCGGGGACCATCCTGCTGGCCACCAACCAGGGTTTGCGGCGTATCAACTTCGACCGGCTTTATGCCCTTTCCATCGACAACGCTCCTTGTAAGGCCTGGCCCCGGCTCAATGTCGAACCCCTGGATTGCATTACGCGGGAAGAAAACACTGTTCTCGTTGCGGGCAGCCTTGGGTTCATCCGGCTGGACAATGCCTTACGGTCCTATACGGTGCTCGAAGCACACGGTGATGCCGACGACTCCAAATGGTTCAACGCCATCCAATACATTTTTCGCGACAGCCGGAAAAACATCTGGCTCGGTTGCCTGGAAGGGCTTGCCTTTATTTCCGGCAAGAGGAGTCCATTCGAACCATTTGTCTTCGATGAACACTCCAATATCAAGCTGGACCATGTCCGGTCGATCTACCCCCTCGAAAACGGCGATATCCTCGCGGGCCTGGGCAATGGCATCGTCCGTATCGACCACGCCACCCGCCGGTTCACCCGCTATGACGAGGGGCATGTGTACAATCATATTTTCCGGGACAGGAATGGCCGGCTCATTGTCTCACTGCAGCCGGAAGGACTGTTTATTTTCGCAAGCGGCAAGCCGGTGCCTATTGCGTCCATCTATCCGGAATTCTCGCCCTATTCCAGCATTACCCTCAATAGCCATATCGAGTGGAGCGACAGCCTCACCGTTCTCGGCACGGAAAACAACAATGGGATTCTGCTCTGGGATCCCGTGCATCATACTGTCAGGCAGATCAGCAAGACGGTAACGCCCGGTATGCTGTCTTCCAACATCGTCAATAACATTTACCGGGATTCGCATCAGCGGCTTTGGGTCTTGTCCGACAATGTCATCAGTATTCTCTCCCCGCAATTGACAAAGCACGTCTCCTTGAGTTTGCCTTATAAGCTCTTCTTCGATATGTGCGAAGCCGGTGGCTATTATTGGATCGGCTCCTATGGCGGTGGCGTTATCCAACTGGACAGCACGTTTAAAGTGCAGCGGGTTTTCAACGCCCGCAACGGCCTGGCCAATGACAACATTTACCAGTTGTATTGCCTCTGGGGCAGGCAGCTGCTGATCACCAGCAATAACGGCATCTCCCTGTTGGATTTGAAGACCTTGCGCTTCGGTAATTATTTCGCGGATGCCGGTCTTCACTCCAATGGATTCGAAGAAGTATGCGGGGTCCGCAAGGATAACTTCATCTATGCAGGAGGGCTCAATGGATTCACGCGTATCGACATCACCCGATTCAGCCCAAACACCGATGCGCCCCGGGTCTATTTCACGGAAGTGCGGACTCAATTGAAGGATAACTATCTGGACACCGGCAATTGCAGGCTGTCTTCCCTCGACATTCCCAACAACTGGCTTCAGACCGCCGTTTCGCTGGCGGCCCTTAACTTCTCGCGGCCGGACGCGGTTCATTACCGGTACCGCATCCTCGAACAGGACAGCACCTGGCTGCCCCTTGACCAGGGTTCGGCCATCAACCTGATCGGGTTGACGCCGGGCAGCTATACCATCGAAGCAAAAGCGGCCAACGAAGATGGGTATTGGTCGGATCCCATCCGGCTTATGCTGGACTTCCAGCCGAAATGGTATGAGACCTATTGGTTCAAACTTTCCATCATTGTTCTGGCCGCCGCTGTGCTCTGGTTGCTCTACCGGTATCGCATCGCCCAGCTGAAAGAGCAACAACGCATCCGAAGCGGTATCGCCAGCGATCTCCACGATGATATCGGCAGCCTGCTCAATTCGGTAAAAGTCCTTTCCCATCTGGCAAAAAAGGAACCCGAGCAACCCAGCCATTTCGACAATATCGACGAATCCCTGGTTCAGGCCACGACGGGTCTAAGGGATATGATCTGGGTGTTGGACAACTCCGAGGATACGGTGACGGAGCTGATCAACCGCATAAAGAAATATGCCTTCCCGGTCACCTCGGCCTGTAATATTCAAATGTTCTATGATATCCGGCTGCCCGATAAGGAGACGACGATCACGAAGACGGAGAAACGGAACCTCTATCTTATTGTAAAGGAAGCCATCACCAATAGTATCAAATACGCCGCCTGCCGGCGCATTTGCATCGAATGCATAAAAGTGAAGCATGGTATTGCCCTGGCCATCAGTGACGATGGGGCGGGTTTCGAGGCGGACTCGCCGGTCTATGGCAACGGGTTGAAAAATATCCGCGAGCGAGCCAGGCAAATTCACTATCAGTGCAGGATCGATTCCTCGCCTGGCAAGGGAACGGTCATCCGGGTCGGCCGGTACCGCTCCGTGCCAGTAAGCCCGGGATCAGGTCTCCATCCGGATCACCTTTAGTCGTAGTCCTTCGAGCACCATTCCCACGCGGCTCTGGACGTCCAGTTTTTCGAAAAGAGATTCCCGGTAACCGTCGATGGTCCGTTGGCTCAGGTTCATGCGGCTGGCTATTTGCTTATACGTGAGATCACTGCAGGCCAGCTGAAGAAAGGCCCGCTCCTTCTCGGATAGCCGTAGCGCGGCCTGTTTAATTTCAAAGGTCGCCAGCCGCCGGCTATTGATATTATAGGCGTCCGCGTTGTAATACCCCTTCAATTGGATCTCCCGGAGCGCCCGCTCCAGTTCATCGGGATGAATATCCTTCAACAGATAGGCGCAACAACCCGCCCGGATCATCTGGATGATGCTGGCATCATCGTCCTTCATTGTCAAGGCCACTATTTTTATGGTAGGGTAATGTTGTGACACCTGTCGCACCGTCTCGATGCCGTTCATCACCGGCATATCGACATCCACCAGCAGTATTTCAGGCGCCGTCTTTTGTTGGGACAGCCTCCGCATCAGGTCTTCCCCGTTGAGGGCTTCCACAGTGACTTCGAAGGCGGCGAGGGTATTGATCAGGGTTCCCAGCGATCGCAGGAAAAGCAGCTGATCATCGGCAAGTCCGATACTGACTTTCATTATTCGGGAATTAATACCGCCAAATATAACCACTTCGGACTACCGGATACGGGTGTTTTTCCCCTTGTTTTTCTGCATTCTTTTGTCTTATTTTAAGGTGTAACCGCTACTGCATGGCTGCTGGAATACTATTCGCATACGCAAACGATAAGGGGCAATCACTGAACTTCCTCGAAAGGGAGATAAATGTGATCTATGAACATATCAACCGGATGGACAAGGCCGTGGCCAATCCCATCAGGTTGAAGGACGTCAGCGTCAACCAGTTGTTCAACGAATTCATCAACAGGAAGAAGGAATTGAAGGTCTTCCATTTCTCAGGCCATGCCGGCCAGTTGGATCTGCTTTTCGCCGATGGAACGGCCGTCAATGGAGAAGGCATTGCCGGGCTGATAAAAGCCCTGGGTGGTCTGCAACTCGAGCTGGTGTTCCTCAACGGTTGCGCCACACGTGCGCTCATTCCCGCTTTGCATGCCTCCGGGGTAAGGACCGTGATTGCCAGCTCGAGAAAGGTGTTCGACTCGGTAGCGGCGGAATTTTCCATTCACTTTTATACGAGTCTAAGCCAATTCGAGACTATCGAGGCTTCTTTTGAATACGCGAGGAACTATTTCATCTCGCTGAAAAAGCCGGACATAGCCAGCGATGCGGCTGAACGTCATATCGAGACTGGAAATCCGGGGGAGGGCTCCGGCGAGGAGTTCCCCTTTGGCATTTACCACAATCCCAGGTTCGCCGGAGCGAGCGGTTCGACGGAGGAGCAGGAAGGTTGGAGCCTGGGAAACCCTGATGCGGAAAACCCGGACCCGAGCTACAACCCCGGGGTTCAGCTGCTGAAGGCCATCGGATCGAAGGGCGACCAGCTGGCCGTACAACTTTCGGCCCGTCCCGATCGTCCGGCAGCCCTCGACGCGGAAATAGCGGAGTTCGGTCAATTGGCCAACGCTTACCAGGCCTTCCTTGCGGGTACCCAAGATCTCAACAATGCAAAAGGCCTCTATGATAAGGTCGAATCGTTGCTGCCGCAGCCGCTGGGAGAGGTGATCCGGCAGGTAATGGCCAATGCTAAAGGCATCGGCGGCAAGAATGGCCGGCCGGACCAATTGCTGAAATACCTGCTCCGCTTCTACGAGATCCTTATCAAGCTGGCCTGCTTCACGATGCTATCCGATCTATACGAGGTTCTGCAAAAAAAATCTCTGAAGAAAGAGCAGGTCAAGTTTGACCCGGAGGTCCGGGACCGGATCATGGCCTTGCTGTCGATGGACCGGAAAAATGCCATCGAGTTCAACTACCGCGACCTGATCGCGGATATGCGACGCATGATCCTCCTCAATGACGGAAAACCATTTGTCGACGAATTCAATACGACCCCACCCGGTCAGAGAGCCGTGAATGCCGATGTTGCACACGGTTATATCAAATGGCAAAAAACAATGGCGCGGGAATCAAACGTCCGGGGGGGCTATCTTCAGAAATGCCGGAAAGTAGAGGACGAGCTTTGTCATATTTTTGACGAAGTGTATTTTATCCTTCGATATAATTTGTTGGTCATCCGGAATGTCGAAGTGGTAAGATTTCGTTTCAATCCCGTCCTGACCTACGACCACTGGGTCATGCTCCTGCGGGGCGGACAATCCTCCTTTCAGAGTTATGAGCAACCGGAATACACCGAAAACTACAGTGTTATCCTGGTGCGCGGGATGAGCCGGATCGTCGATTACCTGAGCCTCTCCCCCTTCATCATCGACAAGGAGGTCCTCACGGTGGGGGAGAATTCGGATCTCTACTATTACTCCCACATCGATGGTGACGCCCTTGTCTATGAGGCAGTGCAGGACGAAAACCGGGCTATGAAGATAGAAAAGGCGGAGAAGGAGATGCTCGTATGGAAGGGCGCCATCCGGATAACGGAAACGATTCCCTACGTCCCCTTCATGGACTCGCTCGACAAGGCGAAAATGGATGTCCGCAAGGTCACTACGCGCCTCTTGAATATTCTCGAACAATTCAACTCCTTTAAAAAGGAAATGGCGCGGCTGACGGCTCCGGAGCAACCGGCAAGTGTTTTAACTGAAATTATACCCCCCAATAATGTCCACGGCAACAGCTAACCCAGCACATGCAGTGGGGCAGAACCCCTTCCGGTTCCTGCGGGCGTATACCCGCGATGAAATGGACGTCTTCAAAGGCCGGTCGGAGGAGATCGCCATCCTCTATGAAAAAGTCCGAAACAACAGGATCACGCTCGTCTACGGCGAGTCGGGTGTAGGGAAGACCAGCCTCGTTCAGTGTGGGCTGGCCAATAAATTCCAACCCTCGGATTGGTATGACGTATTGGTCTTACGGAAGGACAATATCAACCAATCCCTCATCGACACCTTGTCACAATTGGTTCCCACGGAAGGCGAATCGACGCCTACGCGGTTGCTCAAGGACCTTTATGTAGAAAATTTCAAGCCCCTCTACCTCATCTTTGATCAGCTGGAGGAATTGTATGTCAATGGCAGTGACCAGGAGATCGCCGCCTTTTACGACACGATCGATGAGATCATCCATACCCTGAATACCTTCTGCAGGATCATTTTCATCATCCGCGAGGATTTTCACTCCCGGCTGGACGGATTCGAGAAGCGGGTGGTCCCTCTTTTTCAGGCAGGCTTCCGGGTCAACAGGCTAAAAGAGGAGGAGGCCCTTTGTTCGGTGCAAATGACGCTCCTGAAAAATCAGCGATTCGTTGCGGTAAGCCCAGGATTGGAGGCTGTGAGCAGGCTCATCGTGGAGAAATGCACCGTCGACGGAATGGTGAATTCTTCGCAATTGCAGATTCTTTTGTTCATGCTTTGGCGGAAAGCGCCGAAACCCACCGCGGGGGTGGCCGACATTTCGGAGGCCCTGGTCAGAGGCGTGGCTAAAAGCAGCGAAGAGCTGCTAAAGGAATATGTCGGCGAATGCCTGGAAGAGATTGCGGGGCTTAGAAGTGCGGAAGTAGTGAACCTGCTGCAAAAATTCATCGCGGCCGATGGCACAAAACGATCAGTAGATGTCTTCCGGCTCGATGAGGACTTGACGGATGAGCAGTTGGGTTGGCTGACGGCGCTGGTGGAAAGACAGATCTTAAAACAGTTGGAAGACACGCGCTATGACCTGATGCACGACAGCCTGATCCCAATCATCAAGTCCACGCAAAGCAAGCCGCCGAGGCCACGGCTTGTGAACCCGCCTATAAAAGGCAATCCCTACAAAGGCCTCACCGCCTATAACGAAGAAGATGAGGCCTTCTTCTTCGGCAGGAGCTGGGTCATCACCGAATTCAACGTTGCCCTTCGTAAAGGAAGACTTTTGGTCATCGTCGGCCCCTCGGGCTCGGGGAAATCTTCGCTCATCAAGGCGGGACTCCTGCCGCCCCTCGTCAAGGAAGGGTACAATGTCATCACGTGCCGGCCTGGACGACAGCCGGCAAAGGGGATCGGGCAAATCACCGATAAATTAGCGGCGCATGCCGGGCAAAAGGCGGTGGTCTATATCGACCAATTTGAAGAACTGAATACGCAGAGTGAGTCGGAAAAAGAAAGCAAGGATTTCATCGACTTTCTCAATCAATTGTTGCTGGTCGGCCCGGACCAGGATAAAAAGCTCAAGATCATCCTGAGTGTGCGGGCGGATTACGAGAGCGCCTTCGACAAGAGTTTTCCCAATTGGCGGGCTTCGAAAAGGACGATCCCGCCTTTCTCGGAAGAAGACTACCGGCAGATCATCACGGAACCCGCCTACCTTGCCGGTCTGGAATTCAGGCCTCATTATCTTGTGGAGAATATTGTCCGGGACGTGATGCAGTCGCATGGAGCGTTGCCCCTGCTCTCCTATGCCCTCAACCAGGTGTATGAAAAATACCGGGAAAAAGGCGCGGCCGACGGATTTCTCACAGAGGAGTATTACAATGAAATAGGGGGAGTATGGGAGGGGCTTCCAAGACAAGCCAATGCGATCTATTCGACTGCAGATGCCGCCACGCAAAACACTATCCGCAAGGTCATGCTCCGCATGGTGTCGATGGGCATCGGTGAGAAGGCTGCCAAAAGAGTCTATCTCAAAGACCTGGATTACGAGCAACCCGGTGAGAATGAAAGAGTGGCCAAGGTGCTTCAGTTGTTTGGGGAGAAATGGCTGGTGGTGACGGGAATCGACGAGCAGCGACAGGTGTATTACGAACCCGCCCACGATTCCCTTGTCCGGGAATGGCCGTTGATCGACCAATGGATAAAAAAATACGGGAGAGAACTCCTTTATCTGCAGGAAAGCCTTACGGAAGCCATCACGGAATTCAAGAATTTCGACAAGCTTTGGAATGATGATCCGAGGCTGGATGAGCTAGAAAAAATTTTGGCTTCCCCTGAAAACTGGCTCAATAGGGAGGAAGCGGCTTTTGTCCGGGAAAGCAAGGAGAAACAAGTAAGGATCCAAGAAGAGGAGAGCCGGCAGGAAACCGAACGGAAGATGCTGGAAGACCGGAAGCGAAGCCTGACGAGACAGGTGGGTATGATCAGCACGTTTGCACTGTTCAGTTTGCTGGCTATGGCCATTGCACTCATTTTTTATGTCAAAGCGAGAAAGGCCAATGAAGATTTGAAAAGAAATACGGAAACGATCAACCGGCAGGCGATAACACTGGATTCTACTGCTCGCGCCTACCGTGACGCCCGCGACACATCCCTTGCAAGGAGCGTTGAGAATTACGAGCTGTTTCAGGATGCTAAGAAGGCAAAAGACAGTCTTGAAGTCGCGCTGAAAAAGTACCGGGAGGCGGACTCCCTGAGAAAAACGGCCGATGTGCGAGCCTTTTCCGCGGCTCAAAAACAAGTACAAACCGTCAACCTTTTAAGTCAGATCAAATCGCTCGAAAACACCCTGCCCGCACTCACCTGGCAATTGGGCATGCGATTGCAAAACAGAGATTCTTCCAATAGAGACCTGGATCGCTTTTTAGCGGAGATGAATCGGCGCGATGGCTTTTTCGAGTCGGTCATCATCGACTCCACCCGATCATCCACTTTCTCGACAGCCGGAGGTCTGTTCAGCACCATCTCGACAGGAAATCTCATTCGCATCTGGGACTTGCGGGGAAATCTGGTCGGCAAATACTCAGAAGACGGCTTCAATCCTTCCGTCTTGTTTTCCCCGGATGACAAAACCATCCTGACCACAGTCGAAAAAAGCCTGACGCTAAGAACAATCACCGGCAGAGAACTCGCCCGCTGGGACAATCAGGCGAGAATCCTCAAAACCGTTATCGCCCGCAATTCGCTCAATTCCTGGTACATCATCGCCATCGATATCAACGGATTTACCATTCTGGACCAGAACGCCAAACCCATCGAAACCATCTCGGGTGAATTCACGCATGTAGTGGAGGCCGTCGCGGATAGTAACCTGTTGGTCATCCGGACATCGGACAAAATCAGTACTTACAACCTTCCTTCCGGTGTCTTAAAATCATCGGCCAGTATATCCGATGGTTTTCTGCTTCCCGGCGCCGGAGGCATCCTGGTCTTCCGCCAGGGAATCGTACGAATCCTGGACTACGATGGAAAACCAAGGCCTGAAGAAATCTACCGGCCCAATTTGAGTGACGACTATCGACGAATAGAATCTATCAATTACTCCCGGTTTGGCAATGACATCGCAATCCGGTTTGTCGGAGATGGATCTGTACCGGCCTCCGCCCGAACGGTGACCTATATTTTGGACCGGCGGAGTCGATACTTTGATCAGGACATTTACTTCGATTTGGCGACGCCCGGCGCCTTACTATTTCCCGGGGGAGGGTATATGGCCCTTCTCAAAAAGAACTCATTCACGGTCACACCATTGTATGTGTCCATGCCCGATGTGTCATCTGGAAAGATAGAATGGCCCACGGGCACCATCGCGGCCGTCCATTTCAGTCCGCGGACAGAGCGTCAGTTCCTGGTTACGACGACAACCGGCGGGAACGGCAAGACCACCCTGTGGCAGTGGGGCACCATCGCCGGGCTGGATGCCAAAGGACTGCTGAAGCGATATCCACCTAAACAACTGGACGATATCATCAACTCGCTTATCAATGTTCAGTTTCGGTAGGCATTTCGTTGGCCTATTTCCTCCCCCACCGCTGCCGCACATACTGATATGCCTTCTTCTCTTCGGGGCTCTCCGGCTTTGCCGCCGCCAGGTAGCGCCGGAAATATTGCCGGGCCAGTCCGCTGTTCTTCAATCCCGTCTCCGCAATTCGCCCACAGGTGTATAAAGCCAGAGGATCCTTGTATAAGTAATAGGCCGTATCATAGTGCAGGATAGCCTTTTTATATTCCCGCAACGACTCGAAGTTATCCCCAAGTCCATCATAATACCATTCCATGGTCGCGCTTTTCGCCTTGGCAAGCGCCCGCCGGAGCAGCGCATTGCTGCTGTCGTAATTGCGCAACTTAGCCTGGGCCCTTGCCTCATAGTAATAAACCGCCTCGATTTCCAGGCCCATGTCCAGCATTCCCTCGCAGACGCGGATACAGTCGGGATACTGTTTCAAATTATAATAGGACAACGCCAGCCATTCCAGCGAATTCACTGCCGGCTCATTGAGCCGCAACAGCCGCTCGCCCGGGACCAGGGCATCCGGGTATTGCTTGTTCTGGTAGGCACTGCGCACCCGCAGTTTCAACAGGGACACGTTCAAGGAATCCTTTTCCAGGGCGATATCCACGATGCTGTCTGCCCGGTCGTATGCCTTCTGATCGCAAAGCACGTTCCCCAGCGCCGCCACTGTTCTTACGTCCCCAGGCGCCAGCGTATAGGCATGGTCCAGGTAGATGAGCGCCGAATCCGGTCGTTGCACCCTTCCCCACAACTCCCCGGCCACCCGCCACCAGGCGGCCTTGCGGGGTTGTAGCCTGATCAGCCGCTGTGCATGTTCGAGCGCTGTCCCGGCATCGTTGTTTTCTTCCAGCAGGATCAGGTAGTGCAAGGCCGTCACCGAATTCGCATCGATCCCCAGCATGCGCGAATAACAGGCATGGGCCCCCGCCTGGTTATCGCTCATATAATAGGCATACCCCGTATAATTCAGCACCGGCACGTTGTCCGAGTCCGCCTTTAAGACAGGATTGAGATAGTTGAGCGCCTCCTCGAATTGCTGGTCCTGGAACAAATCCATGACCTTACTCTTATCGACGCCGCCGGCGTAATTGGCCGCAACGGAATAATCTTTCACTTTTAACGGCGATGTATCCTGAGCGAAGATCGCGGAGCAGGCGCCCCCTAAAAAAATCAGGCACAAAAAAGCCTTCTTCATATGACCATGGTTTTGCGCATTGATGCATAATGCATCGGATTCCATACAAAAAAAGGGTGTTTTTACGGGGAGGGGGCAGGGGAAATGTCTGTAAATTTCCCGACATGAGAGTCATCCTGCTTTTTTTGTTGCTGTTATCCCTGGTTTTCCCTGGCGGCGGTCAACCGATCCGGGTGCGGATGCCCTACCAGGTAGACGGCTCGTATAATTATTCTTTTATCCAGGATGATAAATATATTATAGGAACCCCGTATGGTTCGAGGCTTTTGTCCAACATGGGTAAATTCTGTCTTTGGGATGCAAAGACGGGCAAATTTATCCATGGATTCGACAATGGAGTCCCGGGTAATTACCCGCACACGTTCTCACCCGACGGGCGTTGGTACGCCGTCCAGCTGGGGGGCGACCAGTTATTCTTTGGGGATGTCGCAAGGGATGAATTTATCGACAGTCTGCCTTTTCACCCCGTCATTCAGCTTTCCCAGGACCTGCGGATCTCGCCCGACGGCAAGTTCGCGGTCTATGACTCGGCATTTTCGGCCGGCACGACGATTATTTACGATGTCCCGCGAAAGCAACGGCATTCCATAAAAGACTACTTCGACGTCCGGCTCACCCGATTCAGCAAGGGCAGCCGGACTCTCTGCCTGGTCACCTATGGATCTACGGTAAAGATCTTTGATCTTCCGGATCTCAAGCCAGTGATGGAGCTGCCGCTGCCGAAGGAAATAAACAAACAAAACATCGGCCTCGGGTTGGGTTTTTTTCCGCAGGACAGTTTGTTGCAAGTGATCGATGACAGCACGATGTATTTAGTGCCGATGACAACGCGGGAGGTGGTAAAGATACCCCATATAGAAGCCACCCTCTGGCTTCGCAACGGGACCCTGGCCTATATAGCAACCACGGCCGGGAAACGGCAATTAGTGGCCTATGATGTATCCGCCGGGAAAAAGACCGTCCTGGCTGAACTGGCCGGTCGCCGGGTCGACCTTAGCGCGGCGGGGGACCTTGTTGTTCTACGGGATGAGACGGATTTTTCCGCTATCTCCTATTCGGTATTCGATAAGTCCACGCAAAAATTGCGCTGGGTCCTGGGTCCGAAGATCGATGGCGAGCCTATCATCCAGGTCACCTTCCCTCCATCGGGAAAATACTATGTCGCCGAAACCAGCCAGGCTTTCCGGGTATACGAAACCGAAGGCCGGAAGCTCCTGAAAAGGCTTCCCAGGCAAGGGCAGGGATTTCAGACCACCGCCGTATTTTTTTCCGCCGACGAGCGCAAACTCGGGATCAAGGACGGGACAACGGTGAGGATACACCATTTGCCGGGTGGTCTCGGTGAGACGATCCTGCAAAATGGAGGCAACAACCAGAACTACACCGTCATGGGTTTTTCTCCCGACTCCAAGGCCATCGCCATCAATACCTACAGCAAGGGTATCGTCAACTTTGTGCTCGATTCCGTCTATGTCGATCCCGGGCCGCCTGGTTACAACGGGGACCACTATTCGCCTGACCACCGGTATTTCCTGCGGTCCAATAGCTTTAGCGATCTGTCGTTGTATGATGCGACAAAAAACACGGAGATCCGTCACTTTACATTGGATGTCTCGGGGTTCAGTAATATGTTTTCCCCGAAAGGAAATTATTTCGCGGTATACGATGCGATCCCCAACAAGGTATACTTGTTCGAAACAAAGACGGGCAAACAGCTCTGGGTAAAAGAGCTGAACCTGGATTTCATGTCAGCCGACTTGTTGTCATTCGACGCCAATGACCGGGTTCTCATCGCCGGATCCCAGGATGCCTATAACGTCTTTGATCTGCCTGGCGGGAATCCCCTGGGTCAGGTACCGCGGCAAGGCCTGATCACGAAGCCCGTAATCGATGCGTCTTCTACCTGGATGTATGTGGCCGACTCATCCGGGAACCTCCGCTCCTATAATCTCCGGTCAGGGATGAAACGGGAAAACAACCGGCCCGCGACGGATCCGGCGATAAAAGCTGTGCATTACACCATTTTTTCAGATAGCATGCAATGTGTCCGGGTAGGCGACTTTGGCGCCGGTAAGTTTACGGACCGGTTTTGTCGCCTTGCCCAGCCGGCGCATTATGACCGGGGGAGTTTCTTTGCCCGGGAATCGCCGGACCATCGTTTTTTACTCGTCTACTATAGCGGGGATTCGATCGAGGTCTGGGATCTGCAGAAAAAGCAGGTGAGTTCGGTCATCGCTATCAACCATATACAGGTAGCCGATGTTTTTATTTCGCCGGACGACCGGTGGATAGCCGTGGAAGGCAAACAAAAAGAGCTCTACCTGTTCGACCGTCCGGCGAACCTGTTTAAAGGGGCGTTCTATTTTTTCTCCAATGGCTACTTTTTGCATTCGGCCTATATCGATAACGAAGGTTATTACAAGGCGGATAGGAAAATGGCCAACGATCTGCGATTTTCCATCGCGGGGGTTACCTATGATTTCGATCAATTGGACCTTCGGTTCAACAGGCCCGACATAGTGCTGCAAGGTATGGGCTGCCGGGACACCGGGCTCATCCGGTCTTATCACCAGGCCTGGCTGAATCGGCTCCGGAATATGGGTTTGGATACGACCCGGGTCTTGGCGGATCTGGAGGCGCCTACTGCGGAGGTCGTCAATGAAATTGCGTTGGAAGACAACCCAGCCGTTGAGAGCGAGGTTTCGCTAAAGATCCATGTGCGTGTGGGCAAGGCCACGCGTTTGCTGGAACGGCTATTTATCACGGCAAACGGGAATCCCGTATTCGGATCGGCGGGGCAGGACCTGGCTCCGCTTCGAACCCGCGATACCACTTTGTTTGTCCGGGTAGGCCTGGCGCCGGGAAGCAATCAGCTCAAAATATCCTGCCTCGACGATGAAGGTGTGGAATCGTATCGCACCCCCGTCAATATCGACTATTTACCTGCAAAGGCCGAAACGCCCCACACGTGGTTCGTTGGCATCGGCGTAAGTCACTATAAAAATCTGGCCGACTCCCTCAAATACCCGCTCAGCAGCATCCGGGGAGTTGACTCCCTGTTTTCTCCCCTTGGGCCGGCGCACTATTCCCATCTGTTATTGCTCGACTCGGAGGCGTTGAAAGAGAATATCCTTGCCATCCGGCAACGGCTGCTGAAAGATGCCCGCCCGGATGACCGGGTCATCCTCGCCCTCAGCGGGCATGGCATCGTGGCGCCCTCGGGTGCGGGACGTCAGTTCTTCTTTGGTACCGAGGATATCGATTTCAGGAAGCCCGGCTTGCGGGGCATTTCCTATGATTCCATCGCCTGGCTGCTCGATGGCGTTCCGGCTCAGAAAAAACTCATTCTCATCGACGCCTGCGCTGCCGGTGCGCTGGACGTCAGTGGAACCAATAGTGCCGGGTTTGAGCTGATGCAGGAGTTGTTTTCGAATACGAGCCGTGGGAATGGCGCGACGGTCATCGCGGCATCGGCCGGGGACAAACGGGCTTTTGAACCGGCCGGACTCGGGAACAGCTATCTCATGTATTACGTGCTCAAAGGACTCCGGGAAGGAACTGGCGAGCCGGATGGGGATGGATCCGTCAGGGTGCAGCAGTTGCTGCAATATCTTATCGACCGGGTAGGCGCCGAGACCGGCAATATTCAAAAGCCTGGTTCACGGCTGGTCAACTATGATAACAACTGGATCGTTTCTCCCTCACGTATCAATTGACGAGGGCGGTTATTTTATTGGCCATTGCCTGCATGAACTGTTCTACCTCGACCTGGTAATCCGGGATCATCGGCCTGTACCGGTCGTCATACGGTGTCCAGGGAATGTCCGCCGCGTATTTGCCGTTGAGGTTGAACAGGATTTCCGTCAGGTCTCCATTTTTCGTGAAGTCGAACGTCAATTCCAGGTATTCGAAAGAATCGTTCTTCAGGACGGCCTTCTTAACATTTTTTATCAGCACGGAGAGCGTCAGGGAGTCCTGCGAGACGTCTTCGAAATCATACGGTCCCGCATCCGTTTTATGGCTGTTGAAATAATCGGCCAGGTAGGGCTTGATGAGGCTCTTCAACTCTTCGGGTGATTTCCCGCTGGTAAGAAAGACAGGGGCGCCGGGTATTTTCTGGCCGGAAAAAGTATATGCCGGGAATTCGTCCACTCCCTGTGCGCCCAGGACATCTTCGCGTAACCGGCCATTGTAGCTTTTGACGATGGTCAGGACGTCGCCGGCGTCGGCAACCAGCTTGCCCTTGTCCGGGGGACGAAGCTCGAATTGAAACGCAAATTCATCGAATAACCATGAGACCAGGTGGATATGTTCGGCGCTGTCGAGGAAATGGGTCAGGCCTTTCCAATTTTTGTTTCCTTTGATACCAAGGTACAGACCCAGGAGTGGGTCCTCCCATTTGACCGTGTCCAGGCTAATGTATTTTTGTAAATGCATTGCCCTTAGCCAGTTGCGGTATTTTTCCTTATTGCTGTTGATAAATCCGGCGCTCATCGGCTGTGACCGGAGGCTGCCGGTGAAGCCTATACAGAAGATCACCAGGGCCGCTCGAATGAAGTTCCTGCGCATTGAACGAAATTTATTTGATTCGCCAGTTATTATCAGGGTTAAGGAGTTTAAGGTCCGGCAATTCAGTATTCTCGGAGAGCGCATTCGTCCTCGGGATCACATAGCGAAAAAGGTCATTGATCCAGATCCGCCCGGATCCATCCGGGCTGGCGAGATTATCGTGTAGTCCCTCACTGATCGCGCGTTCGAAATAATCCCGGTCATACGAATTTTGGCGGCCGTTACAAGAAGTGAAAACATATGAGCCTTTCCCCGATTGTGAGAAGGTAAACATTTCCTGCATATAATCAAACCATGTTTTCGAGAAGTGGCTCGCCTGGCGTTCTTGCTGGTCGAAGTCCCCGCTTTCGCAGGCATCGATAAGGAATAGCCGTTGCCGGGCAGGCAGGGAATCCAGGTGATCGAGCAGGGCTTCGTAATCGATGGATTGGCTGTAAGGCGGCTTAAAAAGTGCGTTGGCGGTGAGCAAGTGGAGTTTCCATTGGGCGTCGAGCTTCCCGTGGCCGATGAAGAAAACGATCACATAATCCTGTGGACCGGTTTCCTTTAGATGATCCATCCAGGCCAACACCCGCGCCTCCGTAGCGTTTTGTTCGAAAAGGGTATCTACCTGCCGGGCGGCAAACAGCGTATCGCGGGGTTCCTGGAAAAGCGCGGCCATGGTCCTGCCTTTCTGCAGGGCGGCGACAAGCTCCTCCCCGTTGTCATAATGCCGGACGGATACGACCAGTACATGAAGCACAGGTTTTTTGATGGGTCTGAAGTCATTTTGTATCACATTTAGTGGCAGACTCTCCTGCTGGTGGTCGTCTATGACGGAAAGCCTGATCCTGTTCTCCGCATTCGTCAGCGTTTCATAGCGATCATAGTGGATGTAGCCATCCGCGGCCGGCTGTAAACCGTGGCCGCCATCAAGCTCGGCCTCTTCCGGACTTCCATTGACCGTCACCCGTAGCCGCCGCAGCGGGTAACGGCTTTTCATGGCCAGCCGGATCCTAAATCGTTGTCTCTCATAGCCTGTGCTGAGCAGTTTGATCTCGGGGATATCGTCCGGGTTAAAACCCTGGATAGGATTGGTGATCTTCGCCGATCGCTTCAGTACGGCCTGGTAATAGATGTTTTTATACGCGCTGTCGCTTCCCGGTATGCGATCGATGATCAGATCAGGCCGGTTAAACGTAAGATCGAAATAGCTTCGGCCAAAGCTGCGATTGCCCATCCGGAAGCTGATGAGGGATTCGTTTCCGCTTTGTTCGTAATAGATGGGAACCGGCGATGCGGGGTCGCTTGAAAGATAAAGGTTGGAGAAGGCGGCGCTAGCGGTATTGGTTATCGGCGTCAGTGAAAGAAATCCGACGAATCGATTGTCCTGTATCTTCCAGAAATTGATGGCATTGTCATATTGCACTCCGAGAAAATTGTTGAAGCGCAATACTTTCCTGAGTACAGGGGTAAAGGGCAGATTCATAAACCACAAAGGGGCGTGCGTTGTAGCGTCCAGGCAGCGAACCACCTGGATGTAGTTGGGCTGCGCCGCAAAAGCGCTGGTGTTGACCAACCCGGTAAACAGGATCGCCGTCTCGCCCTTCCAATAGCCAATTCTATTCACGCTCACCGGGACACGACAGGTTTGATCGAAACAAAGGGTTGCTTCTTCTATTTTAAAGGCCGGGTTTCCGTCCAGCGCATATTTATACAGAACCGTTCTTGGCCAGGGGTTGTGATCCAACGCGGTAAAATACACGCGCTTGCTGTCCTTGCTGAAAAAAGCCCGGCAGGAAGGTAGGGCATCCGCAGCCATCTCGGTGTACCGGAGATCCAGTTCGGGTTGAAAATTCGCGGTATTGAACACGCGAATGCGGAAGGAATCCTCGTTCGCTACGCGGCCCAGGAACTCCCTTATCAGCATATGCCGTTCATCCGGGGAGAATAGCTGCTGGGCGGAATAAGGAGTATTCAACATCTGGAGCGGCATACACCCGGTCTCCGAAAAGATGCGTTTACCAGTGCTGTCATAGATGCGCAAGGTCATCGTGCCTTTCTCATAATTTTTGATCTCGGTAGTAGTGATCCACCATTTGAGACTGGGGCGGATGGCAGCAAGTGACTCGCCACTGGGAATCCGGGGTCGCTGCGAATACAGTAGGCGGCTTTGCAGTGAGTCGGCCTGGAACACGTCGATCCGTATCCCACCTCCCGGAGCCGTAAAAAAATTGACATACCCTTTTTCCCATTGGGCGGCACCCGTAGCGGCCACATCGGGCAATCCCGGGATGTTATTGGTTCTCTCCTTTAAAGTCGTCAGGTCTGTCTCGTGCTCGCCATAGCCCGGGAGCAGGATCCGCAACCGGGTCCCCTGTTCATCATTGAAGACAGCGCCGATGAACCCGGCTTCCGAATTTCCATTGTCGAAAAGATTGTTCTGCCCGGTGGAGACATTCCCCTTTCCGGATATGACCTTGCAATTCAGACCCGGGCTTTCGGCGATCATCAGGATCGAGGAGTCTTTGTCGTCCCAATCGATGGAGCGAAGTTTTAGGCCTGGCATGCTTATGCAGACGGTCGTGTCATAACCCGCGTTGTAGTCGTAGACCCTGATCCGATTGATAGAATCCAGCAGCATAAAGACTCCCGGAGCCGCTTCCCGTACGCTGAAATTCTCATACTGGGGATGAAGTAATTCGATATTGCCACAGGAGGGAAGGGTAAGCAGTTGTCGCCACCGCCGCAGTTTTCCATCGGGGTACTCCAGTTCCCGGAAAATGGCTTTTCGACCATCCGCCAGGAAGATCCTGTCCTCCCGGGGGCTGACGCCCAGGATGCGTGATTCAGCAACACCCGTTTCAAGGGTCGTCTTTAGCGTTCCGCCATGATACATGTGCAAGGTTCCGCGGCTGTCAATGGTGAACAGATTGTCCGTGGCTTCGCTGTAGTGATATTGAAAGAGTTGATCGGCGTCGGGAAAATTTGGGAGAATTGTCCTGCGGCCATAGATATATTTTATCAGTTGGGCCATGCCGTTGGGCACCGGTGGCGAGACCAGGCTAAGCGTGGATAGGTCATAGACAAAGAGATAATCCTTATAGGAGAAGGTTTTATCCCGCGCCATATTCGTCTGCCGGGCGATGACCGCCAGTTGGTTGAGACCCTTGATGTATTCGAGGTGCCGGATCTGGATGAGGATATTTTCCGGTGAAAAAATTTCCAGCAATCCAAAATATGCCTGGCTGCGGGCGTCCCATAATTGAATTTGAAAATCGTTTGCAACGGCTACCAGTCCGGCATCCGGAAGGTCGTATATCCGCTGGGCGGGGAAGCCCATGTGCGTGTAAACCACCGGAAAGACTTGCTGGGCTGGAACAGCCGGGGCCTGGAACAGGAGTGTTGCTGCCAGGATCAGTTGGATCAAACGCCTTACTCGCATTGAAATCGGCTTTTGCGGTAAGGTACCGGATCCGGCGCGAATCAGCTACGGGAAAAACACCCAATTTAGCTCATGATTCTCCGCTCTACGTCTTCCTTATAACTCCGTCCTATCGGGATCTGATGGTCCCCGATCAGGATGCGGTTTTTCTCGATGCGCCGGATCTTATCTTTTGCGACGATGAATGACTTGTGCACCCGAATGAAGGCGTTTTCGGGGAAGAGTTGCAGCATGTATTTTACGGAGCCTTTGATGACGATCTTTCCTTTGGCGGTGTGGATGATGGCGTAGTCTTTCAGGCCTTGGATGTGGGTGACATCGGCAAAGAAGAGTTTGATCTTTTCGACGCCGCTTTTTACGAAGATATATTCCGGTGCCTCGCGGCCTGCCCCGGGCGATGCATCGCCACCCGGTTCCAGGCTGGCATCGTCACGTTTTAAGGACAGAAAATCGCGCACCTTTTCGAGGGCCAGTTTGAACCTGGCCTGGGAGATCGGTTTTAGCAGGAAGTCGATCACGCCGAGTTCGAATCCTTCGAACGCATAGTCCCGGAAGGCCGTGGTGAAGACGGTGATGGGGGGCTGTGGCAGGGATTTCAGGAATTCGATGCCGTTCATCTCGGGCATTTCGATATCCAGGAAGAGGATATCGACCGAGTGGGCTTTGAGGAAGGCAAGTGCGTCGAAAGCGTTGTGGAATTGGCCTAATAGTTTCAAAGGTTCCTGGCCGATATATCCTGCAAGGATCTCCTGCGCGAGTGGCTCGTCGTCGATAATAACACAGCTTAGCATAGCCGGTCCAATTTTAGGGTAACCCGATAAAGATCGGCCTCATTGATAATGGTCAGTGAGTGTTTACCTGGGTATAGCAGTTCCAGCCGGCGGCGGATATTTTGCAGGCCGATCCCGCCGGAGCGATCGTCTTGTTGGAAGTTCAGCTTGTTGTTCTCGATCACGGCTTCGATGCCGGTGTGGGTACGGGCTTCTGCGCCGGTGTTGATGCGGATGTCTATATGCAAGTAGGCGTTGTGCACGGCACGGCTGATGCCGTGTTTGAAAGCGTTCTCGACCAAAGGCAGGATCAGGAATGGCGGTATCCGGCATTTGCCGATATCGCCGGTAACGGTAAGCCGGATATCGGCCTGGTTGCCCTGCCGGATCTTTTCGAGATGGAGGTAGTTATCGAGGTACTTGATCTCCTTTTCCAGGGGCACGTAGGGTTCGTCACTTTCGTAGAGCATGTATTCCATCAGTTCGGAAAGTTTGAGGACGATCTCCGGGGCCTGATCGGATTTTTTGATGGTCAGGGCGTAGAGATTATTCAGTGCGTTGAACAGGAAATGGGGGTTCACCTGGCTTCTTAGATAATTTACCTCCGCCTGCAATTTCTCCACCTGCACATCCTGCAAGGTCTTGTTCTGTTCATACCAGTCGATGCTGAACTGTAAAAACACCGTCAAAAACAGATACAACGAGGTATGTGTGAAATTGTAGGCCAGCGACGTAGAGAGATCAGCATTCCATCCCGGCCCGAGGACGTAGCCGTAGAGGATATAATCGAAAAGGCTTTGTAGTAGTAGATAGCCGATGATCAGGGCCATCGTCAGCGAAAAATAGGCGCCGTATTTATGCTGCAACAGATACTGGGGGATCAGCCAGCGGAGATTGAACCAACCCAGGGCGATCAGCAGGCCGATGCGAACCACCGAGCAGAGAAAGAAACTAGGTAATCCCGCCTTATAGATCAGGTAAGTGCGGTCATATAAAAAGACGATGGTCACCAGCACCCAGAAGATGCCGTTGATCCAGCCCCTGCGTATCGGCAATGCGATGGCTTGCATACCACCAAATTCCGACTTATTGCGGGAAGCGCAAAATACGCAGGTCGACTTTCCGTGTAGTTGGTCTACTTTTTTTCCCGGCCGGGCGGGGGCGCTGTTGCTTTGTACCCATGAAGAATACCTTAGCCATGATAACGCTCCTTGTCCTTCGCGTCGCAGTCCTCGGCCAGAGTCACTCCGACTCCGTCCGCAAGCCTCCCGCCAGCACCCGGCAACTGCTGCACTCCGACACCACCCACATCCATCAAAACCTCGACACCGCCACCATCACCGCCCGCCGCATCCTCGTCACGCCCCGCATCGACGGCTTCAGCTTCGACGCCCGCCAAATCCCGCAGGCCGCCGGCGAGATCGCCGCCGATCTCCTTCGAAAACTTCCCGGCGTCCAGATCGACGAACAAGGCAATCCCGTCATCCGCGGCAGCAGCCAGGTCAAGCTCTTCATCGACGGACGCCCCTCCGAGGCCTATGCCTCTACCGTTGCCGAAGCGCTGAAGCTGATTCCCGCCGACAACGTCGCCCGCGTCGAGGTCATCACCCATCCCTCCGCCCGCTACGATGCCGAAGGGGTCGACGCGGTCATCAATATCTTCACCAAAAAACGACTCGCCGACGGCGCCTCAGGGAGTCTCAACGGCCGCCTCGATAGTAGAAGCAGTCAGTTCCAGGCCCTGGGCGCCTGGCGAAAACATCGATGGGTCATGAATGCCGACGCCAGCCGGTATCAATACAACTACAATAGCCTTTCGATCCTCGACCGCACCGATCGGTCCTCCGGCAACCACCTGCAGCAAACCCAGGAATACAACGATCGAACCCATATTGAGAATGCGGGCGTAATCATCTCCTACATCTCGGACAGTCTCACCACGATGAACCTCCGGTATCAATTCGGACAAGGCCATAGGCGATCGCTGATTGACTACGACAATGCTTTCGATTCAAAGGACAGCTTCAGGGGCGGATACTCGCTCCATACCGACAACCCCGCGCATCGCCATATCCATACCGTCAACTGGGGTCTCTTTGGCGCCAGTCGTCGCCACACCCTCGATTACGATTTAATGGCCACCTGGTTCGATCTGCACCGCGTAAGCGATTATGTCCAGACGGGCGCTGGCGCGCCAACCACAAGTCACAATACCGTCGACAACCGGGAACTGGTGCTCCAGGGCGACCTGACGATGAAACTAAACCCACACATAACCCTTGAAACAGGCGCCAAGGCTGCCTTCCGAAGCTTCAGCAATCAAAACCTCATCACCCCCGACACGGCACACTCAAATCAATTTTATTTCCACCGGGCCATCCTCGCCGCCTACGCCACCTACACCGTCTCGATCCATGATTGGAAACTGCGCATCGGCGCCCGTTACGAGCAAACCCATTGGCCGCTCCATTTCGCCGACACCTCCCTTACCCCGCCCGACTACAAGAACTTCCTGCCCGACGCCACGCTTAGCTATGACCTGTCGCATGGACAAAGCCTCAGTGCAGGTTATTCCCGCAAGCTGATCCGCCCCTATATCGACAACCTCAACCCTGTGGTCAACTATCTCGACTCGCTGAACATCGAATACGGCAACCCCTCGCTTCGCCCGGCCTTCAGCAATAACTACGAGCTCAACTATAGTTACCGGCGGACGGCCTGGCTGGCAACTGGCTCGCTCTTCCTCCGGCAGACCCTGCACAGCATCCAAAACCTCCGCATTCTCCAACCCGGCGGTATCATCGCGAGCACCTATGCCAACATCGCCGACAATTATGTTTCCGGGCTAACGGCCAATCTTTTTTACCAGCCAAAGAAGCTTACCCTTAACTGGAGCAACACAATTTCCTATCTCGTCTTCAACAGTGTTGACTATCCGCAACGCCGGGGATACGAATTCAGCACCGGTGTCGATGTCAGCTGCAAAGCCACGCCCACCCTTAGTTTCAGCGGAATGGGATATTACTATACAGGTAGCATCAGTCTCCAGGGATCACGCACGGGCTGGCGCAATTACGCGGTCATGGTCAACAAGGATCTCCCAAATACCGGACTCGGTTTCAGCTTTCGTATCGAGAGTCTCTTCGCGCACTATCAGTACATAACCGAACGGACCATGGACGAAACTTTCATGCAAAGCACACTAAATCGGTATATCAATCGTTATTTTAAAGTCGGCTTCACCTGGAAATTTGGCAAAAAGGATATTAAAACGCCAACTTCTCGTATCATAACGAATGATAATTAATAAAATACTCCTATCTTTACATCTGTATTTACTAACCAATTAAATTTTCACAACATGGCAACAGCAAAAAAAGCAGCCAAGAAGAAAGTCGCTAAGAAAGCAGTAAAGAAAGCAGCTCCTAAGAAAGCCGCTAAGAAAACCGCCAAGAAGGCTGCAAAGAAAGCCGCTAAGAAGAAATAAGCTGGCGAAGAAGATAAGAAAGCCCCCTACTCGGGGGCTTTTGTATTTTTGAAGATCCCGCTCAACAACCCAAGACAAGTACTCAACGCCGCGATCAACGCGGAGATCCGCTGCCAGGCCTCCTGCCGCGTAAAGAACAGGAACGCCGCCGCAATCATCAGCAGGATCAGGAAGGGGATCTTGAACCGCTGCCAGGGACTCCGCCGGATAAAGGACTTCTCCAGCTGATCCTCGTCGACATGCATCAAAATATACGCCCGGAAAGCCCGGCTGAAGAGCCGCACCTCCTCATTCTCGACGACGAGCACCCCACGCTCGAGGAGATCGTCGATCTCTACCACATTCTTATAATTCAGGAACCCATTACAGGCGAACTGGAACAACAGGTATTTCTCCCTGGCATTGCAGCTCCCGAGCACTAGTTCGAAATAGGCATCCCAGCGCCGCATACAGTGGATGACCGAAAGCTCCTTCGCGTCGAGATCGGCCTCGTCATGCGAAGGCCGGAAATTCGTGACGATCTCCTTCTGCATCGTCTCCAATCGCGCAGCCCTGGCATCCCCCGCCAGATACTCCCGCGCACACCAGGCGTCGAAGCTGGGCAGTCGGGGTTCCCGCTCGACAACGACAAATTTCTGCAGGAACATCCCCGCCGAAACCCGGCGGATCAGCCGGTAAAGTCCATAGAGCAGCACGACCACAAAGGCAAGCAGGAACAAACCCTTGATCCAGTCGGACAAATAGAGATAGCGTTGCGGCAAGACCGAGGCGACCTGCAGCACGCGTCCCCGCTCCCGCCCATAAAAGAATCGCATCGTATCGCGGCGCGGCTTCGTCCACAGCCAACGCTCGTCGTCGCTGCCGCCCTGCAGCACCGGCACATATTCCGGATCGTAATAGTCATTCGCCAGCCAACCGGCTACCTCGAAATACGTGGAGGCTACACCAAAGGCCGCCGCGGGGTCCGGCATCGAGTCATGGCCCACGACAAGCGTGTCCTCATTGATGGAATAGATGCCACGATGGTATTGCCAGTCATTATAGAGATTTTTGGGGGCGACCCCGCTGTCCAGCAACTGCGTATTCCGGAGTAACGCGGGTTTCCGGCCGTCTAACGCCCCTGCCAGCAGGAATTGTTCCTTTTTCACGCTTTGCAGCAGCTCCTGGTTGTTCGCGTACCACGTGAAAAGCGCCGCGGGCAGGACGCCCAGGGCCAGCACCAGCGTCTCGGCCAGCAGGCAATAATGCAGCAGGTGCGAAAAGGGATGCTTCATGTGTTCCTGCTCCGGCAATTTGTTGCGGCGCATGCGGATGATGATCTTCAGCCCGAGGGTCACCAGCAGCGGGGTCATCCACAGCAGGATCAGCACCCGCTGGTTATTGCCGGGTCCGTAATAGAACGAGGTGGTCACGGCGATGGTCGTTACGAGGACATAGATCAGCAGGGCTACCCAGCCAATGCGATAGATGCGTCCCGCGGTCCGGCGGGGAACGATCCACGGCAGGTAATCCATCGCGCCAAAGAGCAAGGGCCGCTCATTCCACCGCCGCCGGAAGAAGATAAACCACATCGCGCCCGAGATGAGCAGCACCATCCCGCAACCTGCAAGCGAGAAGATGAGGATGCGCATATTCACCGGTTGGATATAGCCCTTGTCATAATAGGTCACGAGATAATAGGGAAGATTCTGCACCGGCTTTACGACGACGCCATAGTCCCTGCCATAGAACTTTGTCGAGGGCAGATAAAGCTCCTGTCTCGCCTTCATGGCTGATCGAAGCTGGGCCGCATCTGCTACCTCGTCGATGAAATTCTCGTTCAGGGAATGGATCGGATCCGAATGGACCTGCACCCGCCCGTCGGCATCGATCAGGCAGAAGCCAAAGCCGGAGGGAAGAATGGTTCGGTTAACGCTATACAGATCGTTGGAAAGCGTAACGATAAAGATCCCCGGCACGGCGCTTCTTTTGGAAATGACCACGCGCGGGGCGCCCTCCGTCCAGGTCACGACCGGCTGAATGCTCACGGGCACCGTATCCCCCGGCAGGGAATACGTTTGGTTGTTGAGAAAGTCCGTATAGTATTTCCGTTTCGCCACGTCGACATACAGTGTGTCGAGATTGCTTTGCAGGCTCCCGTTGATCACCTGCTTTCCACTATCTGTCACCCAGTCTATCCGGTCAAAATTATAATACCCGCTGTCCGGATGCCGCCGCATATAGGCGACGAGTTCGCGGGTCACATCGTAATGCTTTCCTTCGCGCAAGTCGAGTGCCTTGCCATCCGGTTGCAGCGGGAGGCTGTCGAGGGCGGCGAGTTGTTGATAGGCTCGGGAAAGCTCCGAACGGAAGGCGCCATCGATCTTTCCCGAAAGCATTTGCAGATGCTGTTCCTGCCGGACATCGCCGTCGCGGAGTAGGAGGACCTGGATAACGATGAGCGTGACCACCATGCTCCCGGCGACAAGTGCGAAGCAATAACCCGTAAAATCGCGGAGCCGCACCTTGTCCGCGTGGCCCATGATCGTAAGCCGGATCAGTGGTGAGACGATGAGCAGCAGGAGCAGGGTGATGACGATCGGATACATAAACCCGGGCGGGACGGCATGTGTCGCTTCGTTATATTGCGCGGCGTCTTTGATCCCGCAGAGGACAAAACGCTGGTTGCCCAGGCTGACGGGGATAAAGAAAAGCTTATAATCGAGATCGCCCGCATGCAGATCCGCCACGCCGGGGTAGAAGGCCTCTCTGCTGCCCCGGAGTAGGCTGTCGGTCTTTATCTCGGCGCCGATGGGCAGGCCGGCGTTTTTATAAATGGGCGTGACATGATCGCCCGTGAGTTTAAGGAAAAGAAAGCTCTCGAAGAAATCGCTGGCGTGGGCCCCCAGCAGGTCGCCCATGAACTGGGCCACCGGCAGCGTCAGGGCGATGGAATCCGAGCCTTGCCGGAAATAATAATAGAGCCGGTCGTTGCGGATATCCTGCAGGCCGGACTCCATGGCATTTTGCGTAGCGCGGTGACTAGTCGAGTCGGGCTGCTGCCGGTTGAGCCGGGATGCCGTTTCCGACGTGGCGCGGAGCACACTATCCACTCCCAACGCGCGAAGCCAGCGGTTCACATGCCGCTGACCCGCCGCATCCGATCGGTTAAAAGCCCGCTGCGCATAACTGCCATAGAGGGATTCATTCCCCTTTAGCTTATACTGCATCGAAGCCTCCAGCTGCTCCAATACGAGAAAACCATATTTGTTGAGACTCGCCTTATTCGACGGGACATAGTACAGGTAAAAGCCTGCAAAAAATAGGAATAGCACCACCAGCGACAGGAAGAGGACGCTTAGCTTTTGCATGCTTGAATTTACGAATAATTCGGAGCCCACTCCAATTTACCGTACTAATACTATCGTCCCCCTGCGTGTAAATACGCCCCCCGACGGACAGGACATTTCAACAAAATACACATAGGTCCCCGTCGGCGCCGGCTGCCCCCTGAACATCCCATCCCACTGTCCATCTGCATCGGCTGTAAAGAAATGACTCCGGTCAAAAACCTTCTCCCCCCACCGGTCGAAGATCACCATATGATCCACAAACCCAATCCCCAAAACCCCAAACCGATCGTTCTTACCATCGCCGTTGGGACTAAACGCCTCCGGAATCCGCACATGCGCCTCTTCGCAGAGCAACTTCGCCTGCACCGTATCCCGGGCATGACATCCGACACCATTGGTAACAGTCACCACATACGTGGTTGGCTTCTTGGGTGTGCAGATCGGCTGCTCACAGTCCGTACAGGAAAGGAACACCACCGGCGTCCATTGCCATTGAACGATATCGCTGCTGCCTGTAGCTGCAAGGGTAACCGGCGTACCGGCCAGCACTTCGACATCGTCGCCCCCATTGACGGTAGGTAAGGGAAGCACGGTCAGGGTGATCGCTGCCGTGTCGCTAAAGCAAGCGTATGCATCGCTGCCCACCACCTTATAATGCACAGTCTGCGGCGGCGACGCCAGCGGACTGCCCGAAGAAACAGAGCTCAGACCGGCAACATCGCCGATCCACTGGTACACATCCGTCCCCTTTGCATGCAGCGCCACCGTATCCCCAAGACAAAGCCCCGTCGAGTCAGGTGAGACGCTTAGCGTCTGCGGCATCACAACCTTCAGGTCGATGCTACCCTGTCCCTGGCAACCATTCGCGTCGGTGGCCAAAACATTATAAGTAGTATTCACCACCGGCGAGGCCGTTGGGGTCGAACTGCCCGGATCGTCAAGGCTGGTCGCCGGCGTCCAAACATACGTGCTGGCCCCGGTGGCCGTAAGCACAATGCCACTACCCAAACAGACGTGCGGATCACTCGGAGCCACCCCAATAACAGGTAACGGATTCACATGCACCGCAACATTCGCATTAGCCACCACCGAACAACCAACGGTATCCGTCACCACCAGTTGCGCCGTATAATCCCCACTCTTTGCATACTGATGCGTCACTCCACTGTCGAGTCCATTACTCACCGACCCATCCCCATAATCGAATACAAAGTTCAACGCGCCCTTTGCAGAACCCTGCAATTGCGTCGGTTGACCCACACAGACTGCCGGTGTCACAGCCTTCAAACTTGCCGAAGGCTGGCGAACAAATACGGAGTCGGTGTATTGCGCGATCAACCCACCGCTTCCATACACCGAAAGGGTCACCTGGTAGCCGCCGGGTTTCGTATAGACATGGCTGGGATAATTGATATTCCCCGCACCGGTGCCGTCCCCAAAATCCCAGGCCACGCTGGAATAATTCACGGAGGTATTCACAAATTGCGCGAGCACCGGCGGACAGGTGCCGTTGGAAACATATAACGGCGAGATCTGGAAATGTGAATTAAAGTAATTGACAACGACCGTCTGCGTCGTCGTCAGCGAACAGGTGTTCGCCGTTCCGCCCTTCGCCGTCAGCGTCACCGTATAGATGCCGGGAGCGGTATACAGATGACTCGGGTTGGCAGCCGTCGAGCCGGAACCATCGCCAAAATCCCAGGTATAGGTGGTCCCAGACGCACCGATCGTATTGGTGAGATTGGCAAAATAGACCGTATTACCCAGCAGGACACGGCTGGGGGAATAGGAAAAATTAGGCTCGGGACCATTCACCTGAACATTCGTGACTCCGCTGCCGCTCGAAGAGCTACAGCCGCCCTGGTCCTGGACCGTCAGCCTGGCGGTATAGCTTCCGGGATGCGCATAGACATGGGTGACAGTACCACTTTGGTTGAGGCTCTGTGTCGTTCCGTCGCCAAAATCCCAGGTCCAGTTGACGATGCTATTGGCGGGTCCAACTGTTGAGGCATCTTTGAATGTGACCGCGTTGTGGAAGCACTGGATGTTGCCGCTCACGGTCATGGCAGCCGTAGCCGAACCCTGGATCGTCAGGGGCATCGTGTTGCTGAGGTCGGAACAGTTGAATCCAAAACTTTTGGTCGAGACATAGAGCCCGCTCTTGCCCGCCTGGAATCCCGAGAGGGTATATTGAAACGCGCCGTTGACATACCCATTATAGGTATTGGTCAGCGTCGCCGTCCCCGTGAAGGGCGTTCCGTCGCCATAAAAGAACTGCGGCGTATAATCGTAATAATAACCCGTGCCCGCCTCCCGGGGATTGCGTTCCATTGCGAGTGAGACGGCGAGGGTGCCGTTGGCGCAGACCGTATTCGATGCGGCGGATAAGACCGGCGACTGCTTTTTCAGTACATACACCGCATCGGACTTCTGACTGGAACAGGTCCCATTCGTCCCGGTGATATTGGGATAGTAAGTGCCCGTCCGGGGATAGCTGTGTTGCACCTGCCCGATATTACCCGCGGTGACCTGGGTGCTGCCGTCGCCAAAGTCCCAGTTGATGCTGGTGGCGCCGGCCTGGTTATAGGTAAAGGTCACGACACTGCGATCACCATCACAGGTATTGGTATAGCCCGTGTACTGACCCGGGGTTGGAAGGATGGTGATGTAGGCGGGCTTGGTCACCGTTTGGCTACACCCGCCGACGGTTTGAACATAGAAGGTGACATCATAGACACCTGGGTTTGCATAGGTATGGATCGCGCCGGTGGCAAACCATTGGCTGCCGTCCCCAAAGCTCCAGGTCGAATAGAGCGGATTGAGGGCAGTTGCCGACGGGCTGGAAAAGGTGATCGTCGAGCCTGCGCAGGCCGTCGTAGGTGTCGCCGTGAAATCAATATTTACGGGGGGAGAGATGATGACATAGATGCGATTGCCCGAGACACCATTGCAGCCATTGGCATCCGTATAGTAAAGCTGAACGATGTATTGACCAGGTTGTGTCCAGGTATGCGTAGGGTTAGGATCCGCGGAGTGGGAGCCATCCCCAAAATCCCAATTGATGCCGGTGAGCGGTGTCGTCGGCGGGTAGAAGGCCAGGGTCTTGGTGATCGGCTGGTTACAGGAATTGCCAGATGTACCTGGAGCCGGTTCGTAGATCTGAACGTTGGGGGCCTGGATGATAATATTCTTCGAAGTAGTGCTCTTACAGCCATTGGCATCGGTAGCCGTCAGCTGTACCGTATAGGCATCGTTGGTAGTGAAAGTATGGGTGGTGGTGGGGTTGCTGCCGCTATTGGTCTCGCTGGGATTTCCATAGACATAGGTGTAGTTATAGATCCAGTCATAGGTGTAAGCGCCACCACCGGGAGGATTTGCAGTTAGGGTCGCCGTGACGGGTGCGCCGCAAGCTCCCGCCAGCACCGTTGTAAAGGGAATGGCGGGCGGCAGAGGTTTTATATTTACTGTCTTGCTCGTCTGTTGCGGGCAGGTCCCATAGGTATTCGCCAGGGTTATCGTGTGGGTCCCCGGCGACGGGAAGTTATAGGTCAGAGAATTGTAGTAGCTATAAGGTGAACCGTCGATCAGCCAGGTTCGGGTCGTCGGGGAAGGTTGGCTGACATCGGTAAAGGTCAGGCTCGAGTTCTGACAGGCGCCCGTGGCGGGAACGTTGAAGTCTGTCTGATAATTGGCCACGTTGAGCGGTGTCGCCTGGTTGGCGGTGGCCACGCAGCCGTCGGAGTTCGTGACCGTGAGTTTGACCGGGTAGTTGCCTTTTTGCGAATAGCTGTGTCCCGGGTTGGGTTGGGTGCTGGTCGTGCCGTCACCGAAGTCCCAGCTATAGGAGAGCGTGCCCGGGCCGGTGCTGCTGTTCGTGAATTGGACTGGGTCGGAGACATTGCAAAGGACTTGTTTGTCCGAGGTAAAGCCCGCGGTTAGGGGCGGCAGCACTTTGATGAGATTGGATTGAGTCGTACTGGCCGTGCAACCGTGGTTGTCGCTGACGGTGAGGCTGACCGTCATGGTGCCGACGGCTGTGTAAGGATGGGTGACGGTCGACGAGGCGTTTTGCGTGCTACCGTCGCCGAAGTCCCAGAGCCAGCCGGTGAGGTAGTTGCCGGCGGCAGCCTGTGAGTTACTGGTAAAGGTCACGGGAGTGCTGCACACGAGATTGGTCGAAGCCGCGAAACCCGCGGTCGGCGGCGTGTAGACCGTAACAGGATGACTGGCGCTTGCATTCCGTCCCCCACTGGAAACCGTGAGTGTGACCGTATAAATCCCAACGGTAGTATAGATCGCTTGCGGATTCGCCGTAGTAGAAGTATTACCATTGCCAAGATCCCATTGGTAAGTGGCGGCGGCGGACGAACCATAGATGGTTGGAGTAAACGTTACGACGAGCGGACTACAGCCTCCCGCCTTGTTCGTCGAAAAGTCAACCGACAGTTGGGCCAGCCCCCGCGAGGCAAGGCATAGGAAGAGGCAAAGGGAGGTCAGCAGTCGGTACATAGGAAGGGGCGGGCTGTATCGGACTCAATATAACGATTTTCCCCACCGGACTATTATCGGGTTGCGCTCACCCATTTTTGCGCCGCGTGGAGTTCCAGTTTGGCGAAAGATTTGTTATATTTCATTAATATGAACACCAAGCAAAGCGCCGGCATTCTGCTCTACCGGCGTCAAGGCTCTATCCTCCAAGTGTTCCTTGTCCATCCGGGAGGCCCCTTCTGGAAGAACAGGGATGCCGGCTCCTGGACGATCCCCAAGGGAGAGTTCAAAAACGACGAGCCGGCCCTGGATGCCGCTGTGCGCGAGTTTCGCGAGGAGACCGGTGTTACGCTCAAGGGTCATTTCCAGGCGCTGAGCCCGATCCGGCAGAAAGGCGGAAAGCGCGTCTATGCATGGGCGATCGCCGGCGACCTCGATCCCGCGAAGCTGGTCAGCAATACCTTCGAGCTCGAGTGGCCGCGCAAATCCGGCAAAAGCTCCACCTTTCCCGAGGTCGACCGCGGGGCTTGGTTTTCGCTCGCCGATGCGCGGCTTCAGATAAATCCGGCACAAATTCCTTTTTTGGAAGAATTGGAAGAGACCGTAGGTTAGGATGCCGGCCCCGGCGCAAAAAAAGGCCGCCCTGTTGGGCGGCCGCCATATCAGACTTCGGGGTTAGTGGTTCATCGCTTAATCAAAGCCCTATTTGCTTTTTTTATCTTTCGGATAATTCATCAAAATCATTTCCGTCCGGCGGTTCACAGCCATCCCCTCAGGAGTATCATTCGGCGCCAGCGGCTTCTTACTGCCATACCCGGCATAATCCATTCTTTCCGGATTGATGCCCTTGAACACAAGATAATTATACACGGCCCGTGCGCGGCGATCGGAAAGCTTCTGGTTCCGCGCGTCGGTACCCTCGCTATCGGTGTGCCCTTCGATGCGTAACCGCAGGGTGGAGTCTTCCTCCAGGATGGAGACGACACGATCCAGTTCGGCAAAGGACACGACTTCGATGACAGCCTTCGCTCGCACAAAGAAGATGCGGTCTGCCGCGCGCTTCACGGTCGAGACGTATTCGGGCTTGATCGGCGGACAGCCATAGTTGCTGGTCACACCTTTCACGAGCGGACATTTATCTTCATCGTCGTTGACACTATCGCCATCACTATCTGGTGCGGGGCAGCCCTGGAAATTGGGCGAGCCTTTCACCCCGGGGCATTTATCCTTGTTATTGGGAACGCCATCGCCATCGTCGTCAGGGCAGCCGATCAACTTCACCGGCCCGGCGCTATCCGGACATTCGTCCTTCGCATCCACAACGCCATCGCCATCCCGGTCATTGGTCAGGCCCTTTTCTTTGAAAGTAGAATCCGACAACTTCGGTTCTTTCCGGGCATTACGATGTTGGAAGATGGGGATCGTCACGCCTACATGCGCGTCAGCGGACTGGATACGGTTCTTGAACAGACTGCTAAGCACCGATCCGCTGCCTACAAAGACGGGGCCGACCCGGACACCGGCCCCCCAGTTCAACTGGCCATTGGCACTATAGGAAACCGGCGAGTAAACGCTCACCCATTTCTTCTCCAGTCGCGGCGTGACGGTAAACGTCGTCACATAGTTGGGACTGACGGGATTGCTCGTAGAAAGCATATTCAACAGCACATCGCCATTGATATAGATCTTCTGGTAAATATTATAGTCCACATTCACGTGGATCGCTGTCGGCAGGCTCACCTTGGACGAAGCGACCGCACTTTTCTGCGTGACGAGGCCTGCGGTCTGCAGGCGCGTAAAGTAAGCATCCAGCGACTCGCCTTTCTGCTCGGCAAATTCCTGCGTATTATGTGCGTCGGCATTGAGCGTATATTGGCGGCTGTTGGCGCTGTTGACATATTTTACCGAGCCGATGTCCGTTATGGAAACCCCTAGCCGGAACTTGGTCACATCAGGCGTCTTGCCTTTCATTTCGTAAACAAATCCGAGGTCGAAGCCGATACCATGGGCGCTACGTTTGTTGATGATATCCGAAAGGCTGGCGCCGCCGTTGAGGTTATCGAGATTGCCACTGTACTGCGCCGTTACATCAGCCTGCGCTTTGGCGATAAAATTTGCGGGGTCGACATTCAACACCAGCGGACCCGACGAAAGGCTGCCATAGGCCAGTCCAACGATATATTTGCCCGTTATGCCCAATTTCATCTCCGTGCGATCATCCTTGAACAGAACGCGACCGTACGAAATGCCCGCCTCGGCAAATGAGTTCATCTTCACCTGCAGGCTCCGGTTGACAATATCGACATTATAAAAGGCGGGATTGGATATACCGGTAAGGCGGAAGAGCGGGTCACCCAGGTTGTTCTCATTGCCGATGACCCGTACCCGGGTCAACAGGCCCAGTCCATCCTTCGGTGTCAGGCTGATCGTCGCCGAGGGCCCAAGGATATCCAGGTTGGTATATATAAACTTATAGGCCGTGTTATTGGCCTTAAAGAATCCGTTGCCTTCGTTGAGGTTCTTGAAATGGAAGCCGAAAAGGCGGCTGCGGTCCATTTCGTAGGCGTTGTTCCCTGCCAGGGCGCTGACGGACAACAGGTTGACATTGACCTTATACTTGTTATCAGCCAGGGTAGCGGGATTGAGGATCATCCCGTTGACACCGGAGTAATTGTCGTAGCCGTATCCGATAAAGGATTGGGAATAAGCAGTCAGGCAGACGAAACTGGTCAATAAGAGAGCGAATGTACTCTTCTTGATCATAGTGACGGTTCTTGGTTTTTGAATAGGTATTGGATGGCAAACACCAAGCGGGGCTCGGAGTTATCCTGTGGATAACGGATAATTACGTGCTTTATTGCAGACCGCCCGCTGGCTTTGGTCCTACCGTGGGAATTCGACATTGGGGGTTAAAAGAGCTTTCTTGCCGTAATAGGACTAAAGTTCAAAATGGTTAGGCTCATATTTCTTTCACTTTTCACGCTTTTCAATATAGCGGCGCGATGTCAATACTCCGATATATCTGTTGACTCAGCCCGTCATACGACGATAGAGTCGCAACAAAGCGATACAGCCGCCCATTCCCGTATCCGGGTCAACAAAAGCGACAGCGTCCACATCAGGCAAATCCAAAAAGACAGTACGGGCCAGGCACACAAACAAGACTCAAAATTTGTTAGGGGATTGAAGACATATAAGTTGCTGACCTGCGTAACAACAGCCACCGTGGCCCTTTTAGTGACCCTGGTTGGGCTATTTGTTAAAAAATCTAAAAGAAACAAACGAAATCGATGAAGTCTATTTTGCTTTTCCTTTTCGGTATCTGCCTTTATGCCAAAGGCCAGGATAGAAAACCTGAAGGTGGCCTCTCCCCGAAGTCTTCCATCCATGTGAAGGGCAATCAAAATATTATCCAGGTTATCCAGGGGACTAATAATATACCATATGATCTGTCCGATCCCAAGCGCGTAGCCTCGCTTCGGACTTATATTCGAAGCCTCTGCGTCCTCAAAGGAACACAGAAAGAAATTTTGAAGAATGATAGCGCAATTTTGTCTCTTCTGAAGAAGGCCACGATCGATGGAATTTTTAGTCAGTCGAAATTCTCCGAAATTGTAGAGGAAAACACCCGGCTACGTAGAGAGAACGAGCAATTGAAGCATCAATCTACTGATCAGGATTATGTAAGAGTCCTTGAGCAGGCGAACAAAAAATTATTGGTTTTCGACAACCCAGGGTATCAGGAGGTGCTTGAACAGTATAAACAAAAAAAATTAAAACAGGTTGCCGAAATCGCATTTCTACAGTCCCAAAACAACCTGCTCAATGATTCATATGGTTCGGCGTTGAGCCAAATCAATCAAGCGCTTGAATATGATTCGCAAAATCCCAGCTGTCTTTTAACGAAGACCAGGATATTACTGCAATTGGAAAAATTCGACGAAGCATACCTGGTTCTCCGCCAGGGGGAAAAACAGCAATTTCCCGATTCGATCTTTAGCGAATTGTTGACCCAGTTTGGAACTATCTATTATCTTAAGGGGAAATACGATTCGTCGAGACTCTATGCAAACCAGGCTATCCTGGCGCAGGAGAAATACAATCTGCGGGACTCTGCCCGATTGGCAAGCCTGTATAATCTTGCCAGTCAATCGCTTCATAAACTTGGGAATTACGATACCGCCATCGTGGTCTTCAATAAGGCCCTGCAGTTCATCCGACCAACGAAAGATAGCGTACTCATATCCGCCATTTATAACAATCTTGGTCTAAGCTACAATGAAAAAGGGGATTTTCGCTCTGCCCTGGAATTGTATAAGATCGCAAACAAGTATCAAAAACTCAACTCTGAATCGAACGTTGGCAATCCGATAATTGAAAATATTGGCCTTGCCTTTTTGGAATTGGAAAAATATGACAGCGCGCTCGCTTATTTTCAGAAAGCATTGACAATAGAAGGACTCAGAAATTACAAGAACCTCAACCAGATCTCTTTCTACTTAATTAACGCGGGAAATGTTTATCAGAAGAAGCGGTGTTTTGATAGCGCGATGATCTTTTTTGACAGCGCTTTGTCAATACGATCCCGGTTATTTGGCGATGATCATCCTGGCATCGCGTTGTGCCTTTATCTTAAGGGACTTCTTTGTAGTGAGCTTCACAAGTGGAAGGACGCCCTTCACTTTCAAACGCTAGCCCTGCCGCTGCTGGAAAAGTTTCTCGACACAAACCATCCAACTACGCGACTATGCCGCATTCAGGTGGGAGAAATCTATTTTAAACTAGGCAAACAGGATAGCGCCCTTAGATATCTCCTCTCCGGAGTTGGTAATTTCGATCGCGCTTCCGCGAAAAATAGGGATAAAATCGAGGTCGCAACGGCCTATAGCGTCATGGCGGAAATTTATCGCGGCAGGAATTCCTTTGAAGAGGAAATCGACTGTCACAAAAAGGCGGCATGGGCGGAACGCGCGGTTCTTGGTTATGAGAATGACAATACCTTACGGTCGCATTTTGGCATCGCTGAAGCTTATATCCGCAAGGGTGAGATCAGCAAAGCCAGGGAGTATTGTCTAAGGATAGCACAATTGGTCAGGGACATTCCTGATTCCAATAAGGAGCTGATCGGAAGGGTCCATTTTCAGGTAGGATCGATATTCTTACGTCTTGGTGAAAGACAGCTGGGGTTATCCTATATGAACAAGAGCATTTTCGGCAACCTCGATCAGGAAGGAAAGATCTTTCGCCTATACAAGACGGCCAATGATCTAAGCATGGCCACCAAATTCCACGACGCCGTAAATTTTCTAACGACGGCATTGGACCTTGGATCTGGCCAAAATTGCTGCGGAAACGAGCTTCTGGTAAAAATCTACTTTTTGCTGGCAAAAAGCTATTGCCATCTCAAAGACTGGAAGTTGAGTAGATCGGCGTTCCAAAAGGCGTTGGAATTTGCAAGGCTCGCGAAGTTAGACAACTCAACTATTGAATCGTTGGAGAAAGAATTTGACGACTGCCAGCAAAACTGCTCGATCACGGGGATTGCCGTGGTGGCGCGATGAATCCTTTGGTTACCTTGTGTTGGGCCGGCTGAGTGCGTCCACATTGACGGAACTATTGATCTCCACCTTTTGAATGATGATCGGCGCTCCGATGCCACTTACCGAGATGGAATAAGGCAAGACATAGTCTCCGGGGCCCTTTTTGTAATCGCCATATTCGATGGTCACTTCACCATTGTCCTTGCTTTTTATGGCAGCGGCGAGAGCGCTTCCGCAATTGATGCCGCCACCACGACGCACTTCGCGCAAAACGTAGTACGTCTTTTCGTCGATGGAATATGTGATGGAATGATTGGAGGGACAGGAAACCTTTACTTCATAGCAGGGTATACCATTTACAGTATCCAGACCAAGACGCTGTACCTTGAACCCCTTTGCGTTGTAGTCGGCCAAAGGACCTGCGGGATCGATTTCGACCCTAAGGGCTTTCAGATCTTCACCCGAGATGGCTTGCGCCTCGCCCTTAGTCTCAGGGTTGATCGTCCAACCTCTACTCGGTGTTGCCACAAGTATGGAATGATTTTCCCCATATTCCAATTCCATCCGGTAGAGCCGGTCGTATACGCGCCAGACCCGGGCATGTACCTGCAGCCCACTAGGCAAGGTGGCCAATCCTTCCAAATGGATGGAATTGAGGGCCTGCAGCTTCTCTTTTCCCCCAAGGGCGTCGATATAATGGGCTACTATTTCTTCTCCGGATTCGGGACTCGGCGGCGGGGTCGTTCGCCCACCGGTGGAACCCATAAAGGCAATAACAATCGCAAACAGGATACGTGACATAGGCCGTTGAGTTTCTCAGTGCTTCAATTTCCTAAATATAACGTTATTTCGTGGGTAAATATTAGTTAAAGCCATGCAAATTCGCGGCCACCTGGTAGACATTTTCGAACAAAAGATCACTCCGGTCGAAATTCGGATCGAAAACGGTAATATCGCATCGATCAACCCTTTACCTGCAACCGAAACAGCCGCTGGCGCCCCTGATCCCACAGGCGAGCGCACGTCTCTACCCTATATTATCCCCGGCTTCATCGACGCCCACGTTCATATCGAATCCTCTCTCCTCATTCCCTCGGAATTCGCGCGTTTGGCCGTTGTCCATGGCACTATCGCCACCGTCAGCGACCCGCACGAAATAGCCAATATCTGCGGCCTCCCGGGGGTCGAATTTATGATCAGCAACGGCCATACCGTGCCGTTCCACTTCTTTTTTGGCGCGCCGAGCTGCGTGCCCGCCACGACCTTTGAGACCGCCGGTGCCACTCTCGATGTGGCCGCCGTCACCCAATTGCTCGAAAATCCCGAGATCAAATATCTCAGTGAAATGATGAACTTCCCCGGCGTTCTGCAAAAGGATCCCGAGGTAATGGCCAAGATCGCCGCGGCCCACCGGCTAGGCAAACCCGTCGACGGTCATGCGCCAGGACTGCGTGGCGAGCAGGCGAAACAGTACATCGCCGCTGGTATTACCACGGATCATGAATGTTTTACGGCGGAGGAGGCCCTGGATAAGCTAAAGGCCGGAATGAAAATTCTTATCCGCGAGGGCAGCGCCGCAAAGAACTTCGAAGCGCTCATTCCCCTGCTCAACGATTGGCCGCAACAGATAATGTTCTGCAGTGACGACAAACACCCGGATAGCCTCCTCGCAGGCCATATCGATCGCCTCTGTTCCCGTGCCGTCACCGACCACGGTATCGATGTCTATAAGGTCTTGCGTGCTGCCTGCATAAACCCGGCAGACCACTACCAATTACCCACCGGCCGGCTTCGCCCCGGAGACCCCGCCGATCTCATCCTTGTCGAAGACCTCCAACAATTCCGCGTACTGCAGACCTACATCAAAGGGCGGCTCGTCGCTGAAAACGGTAAGACAAACATTCCCTCCGCGCCACAGACAACCACTCCCATCAACAACTTCAAGGCGACACCCCACACCATCGCCGACTTTGCCTATCCCCTCGACAAATGGGGCGAGCAGGAGAACGTCGAACAATGCTATTGCATCGAGGCTCTCGACGGGCAGTTGATCACCAACAAGCTCATTATCCCGGTAGCCGATGCCCAACCCCGCAATGGCCACCTTTACAGCAATCCTGAAAAGGACATCCTGAAGATCGTCGTTGTAAATAGATATCAACCCGCTCCCGTCGCCAAGTCCTTTATAAAGAACTTTGGTCTCAAACGCGGAGCTATCGCCGCCTCCGTCGCCCACGATAGTCACAATATCGTCGCCGTCGGTGTCGACGATGAAAGCCTCTGCCGGGCCGTAAATCTCATCATCGAACACAAAGGCGGCCTGGCCTGCGTCGACCCCGGCGCACCGGCTGGCGCCAAACCGGAAACCCCAGCACACTCTTCCGCCGAGCACATCCTCCCCCTTCCTGTCGCCGGCCTCATGAGCCCCGACGACAGCTACCGCATTGCCGATGCCTACATCGCCCTCGACCGAATGGCTAAAGGCCTCGGCTCTACCCTCGGCGCACCCTTCATGACCCTCTCCTTCATGGCCCTTCTCGTCATCCCTCATCTCAAACTCAGCGACCTGGGGCTTTTCGACGGCGACCGGTTCTCCTTAGTATAAGATAGCCTGAAAATATTAACAGGCGAAGGGATTACTGGTACAGGCATTCATACCAAGTGGGATTACATGGGACCAAACGGCCATCCAGGCCCCTGAAGGGTCATATTTTTTCTACATACAGGTAGGCGCATGGCGGCAACAGGACAGGACTTGTCCTAAAAAACAAGCAAATTATTAAATACGAGATTTTATATAGTTATTCCCGGTTTTTTTTAGTGGTGCTATATGCCGCAATAACCAAGTCAATGCACAACCATGGAAATACTTCCTTTTGTAAAACTGTTTGCTAAATTGTCTGAGGCAAAAGTTGTCTTTTCATTTCTCCTGTTTGGGATGGTGTTGCTAGTCACCGGACTCACAGGAGGGTATCCTTTTACCAGCAAATTGGATCTCCTCTGGAGGTTACTCGCTGTGGGAACGGGCTTATTATTGATTAGCGTTGCAATCTATGGATTTCTTCATGAGGCGAACACCGGCATCTCGACCACAAAAACAAAAAAGCGATATCCTCACTATATCCTCGACACTAATGATGGACCGCCTTTTACTATGATGGGTTCCTTCGGGAAACTTCCTCCTGCCGACCAGGTACGACTTTTTGAACGTGATGAGACGACCGGTCTCTACATCCCACTTTGTCCGCTCAACTACAATACTGAAAATAAGACCTGGAAAGCGATCATTTTCAACTGGATCAACGGTCCCGGAAAGAGAACGCTTATCCTGGCCTGGTGTGGTCCAAATACGAAGAATTGGGTCGAATGTTACGAACAAAATTTACATCAAACCGGCGTATCCGCGGGGATCAGGAAAATGTTCGACGACTTCATCCCATTGGCGTCCAGGGAAATCATAGTAATATCTCCGATCTCTTAAAAAAAATTTTTTTTCTTCAGAAACTCTCATACCTTGGCGCTCTAAGAGCCTTTTGCGTCTTCCATCCTCAATAAGCGGTTATCCAACACCGTTGACCTTCCTTTTCCAAACACGTTTCTCCTTGTGTCCGACTACGAAATTATGTAGTAACCATTCGTGTGGTTAATCCTATCATTTTTCTGTAAAACAAAATACTCCTCACCTAACCATGATACGACCATTTTACCTATCCGCATTCTGCGTACTTGTTATTTTTGGCGCATTCGCGCAAACCGCAAAACCCGGCAACATGCCGATAGCCGCAACGCGGAAACCGGTCAACTTGTTTCTTCACCTTGACAAGTCCATCTATCAACCCAACGAGAGTATCTGGTTCACCGGATACATCCTTAACCGTAACGAGGATGTGATGATGGCACAGAATACGCTCTATGTCGTGCTTATCGACCCCGTGAGCAAGTCTGTCATCTCTCAACAACGATTCCTTATCCGAAATGGCATCGGTAAAGGGTCGTTAGCGCTGCCTGACTCCATCGCCGCCGGTGACTACTGGTTTCTCGGCTATACCAACGCCTTGCTGGAAACAGGTGATCAGCCTATCTTCCGCCAGTTGATCAGTGTCCGGACAGGAACTCCCTCGCCCTTTCGCATCTCTTCTACGACACTGCAAGAAAAAGGCGATAGCCTCTTCGTTCGGTATCGGATCGGTACTACCTACGGCGGTCTGGCTTCGGGTGGGAAATTTACGTACACCCTTTTCGACAGCACCCGCGCCATTGCGACGGGACAGAAGACTATCGACCCTTACGGCGAGGTGCTTCTTTACTTCGGGGTGAGGCAAGACACCGGAAAATACCGGGAGCTGATGGTCACGATCGACCGCGAAAAATTTACGCAAAGACTTTTCTTCCCGATCTATACCGGCAAATCTCTCGACCGCGAAGTGCTTAAACCAAAGGAAGACTCCGCGGCTGTTCATGTCGACATGGTTTCTGACTCTGGCAGCTATCACCAGCGATCAAAAGTCACCTTGCATATCCATATTCGCGATCAGGCAGGTCGTCCCGCGCCGGGGATTTTCTCTCTTTCGGTGGTCGCATCAAAACGGCGTGGTATCAGTCCCCCCCGCACCATCGACTGTTTCGAACACCTTCCCGAGCCTCCTCCCGCCACGATCAGCGAGCTTAAACAAATCGCCGGCGAAATGCCCGACTATGGCTATGTCCTTAAGGATAATGGCAAGGTCGACCATCCTGTCAGCCTGGCCCTCATGGGTAATCAATTTGCTTTTCTCGAGACCGATGCAAAGGGTACCTTCAACCTGCCATGGTCTGTCCTCGTTGCTTCAGAAGGAGAAACCAACTGTTTAAGCGTCGCCGCGCAATCCCCCGACCGGTACAAGGTCATGGTGTACAGTAGAGCCGACTCCTTCAACGCGCGACTCGCATCTATCCATTACCCGATAACGACGCCCAACTATCAGATCGCCGCCGACCCGGAAGATCTTGTTCACCCTGTATCGATCAACCTTCCAAAAACAGTTGTAGTCAAAAAAACCAAAATAGCCGAACTGGACTATGGTTCGGGCATGTACAACAGCCTGCATTGCGGGGATGACTATGTCTGTACCCATCATCACGGCAGACCAGGGGATCCGGACATACTGAATTGTCCCTATATGAGCACGAACGGCGCTTGCGAGTTGATAAAACCTAAGGAAGGGGATCGCTATGTATTTGTGCCAAAAGAATCACAATTCGAAAGGCAGCACGGTAGTCTGTTGGTCACCTATCATTGTGCCGCACCTCCCCTGCCGCCATTTATGAAAATCCTGGGTCCCATTCTGCGGGAAAAAGCTTTCTCCCCGCCTTGCACTGGCGAAAAGGAACTAACGGGCACCGGACTGCAATCCACTATCTATTGGAATCATTCGCTTTCAACCGACTCCAACGGCGAGGTGACCGTCAGCTTCTTTACAAACAATCTAACCGGTAATTTTAATTGCTCCCTGCAGGGAGTCAGCAGTGCGGGGGTCATTACAGCCAACGCAGTTTACTCCGTTGTTTCATCCAATTCAATCGTTGCTGTTAATGCCGTCGAAAATTCGAAGGGCAGCGGCGGCAGTCATTGAGTTTTCCTTTCCAACCACTTAGACGCAAACTGCACTTAAAGTGCAGTAAATCATAGAATTAAATTCTTAGTCAGGGTATCCTAATTTACTCCCAAAGTGTCTTTAAATTGTTTAGACTATTAAACCTTAAACACACTTTTTATGAAACAGACGAAGCTCATTTTTCCGCTGATGTTTCTCGTCGCGTTGGCGGGCTCCGCATTCTCCCTGCATGGGAAACCGGCCAAATCGGATCAAATGATCGCCTATTATTATGATCCCGTTTGGAATACATGCGACGCCACCGAGCTGGACGACAGCAAGTGCATGTCGAACAACCTTGGCTACAACTGCATGGAATTCATCCCGGGTCTCGGCTATCAGTACATGTTCCAGGCCGGCTTTGGCAACACTTGCTATCAGCCATTTTATTCTTATGTGCCCTGATTTAAGAAAGGTCATTTGGGAGTAGGAATACTCCCAAATGACCCTTATCTTCGACATTATTTTTTTGTTTCCTGCCTTCCAACTCCCTTCCTTGCATCCTGCCTGCAGCGGTCCTTTAAGCCTTTAAATATTAACAAAAAGGATTATTTGGGGTAGTTTTTTGCCCGATTATCCCGTATCTTGAAGGACAGAATGTCATTTTTTGCATTCCAAATCTTCTTGGCCTTAAATCTCTCCTTCCTTGCAAAGACCATCCTCTGGTCCTTATCGCTGTCCTGTTATCCTGAATTAATCAATTCTGGATACCAAAATTAGCCAAACACATTATCGCAACATTAAATCCGACTTTTTCTGTAGTTAATATCCATATGCTGAAGTAACAAAATTTATTAAATCGGTTTTGCAATCTACCTGTCCATGAAATTGAACCTCCTATTAGGAAAAATACCGACATTTTGGCTGGCTGCAGTATTTCTGCTCCCTTCCTTAGGGACACGCGCCCAAGTCACTAAACACGTAGTAAATCTCTTCCTTCACCTTGACAAGGCTATTTATCAGCCAAACGAAACCATTTGGTTTACAGGGTACATCCTCAATCGGGACTCCGTCGTGATGCAGGAACAAAATACCTTGTACGTGGCTCTTGTCGACCCCGTCTCAAGGACCGTTGTCTCAAAACAACGGTTTCTCATTGAGGACGGCCTTGGTAAAGGGTCTCTGACTCTGCCCGACACTGTTTCCGCCGGCGACTATTGGTTCCTGGCTTACACGAATGCACTTCTCGAGATGGGTGATCAACCGGTCTTCCGCCAACTTATCAGCGTCCGGACCGGAACCCCCGCACCGTTCAGCATCACCTCTGCAAAGCTGGAAGAACAAAACGATAGCCTTTTTATCCGCTATCGGATCAGCACGGCCAATAGAGGTCTGGCGTCCGGGGGGAAATTTATCTATACCCTGTTCGACAGCACCCATGCCATCGCTGCAGGGCAGAAAATAATCGACGAATACGGTTATGTACTTCTTTATCTTGGGGCGACCGGAGATACAGGAAAATATCGCGGCCTCACTGCAACCATCACGCGGGGGGACCTGTCGAATAAATTTTTCTTTCCCATCTACACCGGAAATTTTTCAAATCCCTTCCCGAATCCGAAAAATGAAGAACGGAAGTCCGCAGCAAATGTTCGAATAACCCTCGACACCGGCTATTCTCCAACACGTTTCGATGCGAGCAATCCTCCAACCAATTTCCCAACACAAACTAGAATTTTTGCGCGAATCCGTATCCGGGATTCTGCAGGCAACCCTGTGCCCGGCATCTTCTCCCTCTCCGTTGTCGCCTCAAAAAGACTTGGCCCCAATCAACCTCACTCTATCGCTTACTACGACCAATTCCCCGAAACTGCACCTTCCACATTCAGTAGTTTGAAACCATTCGCAGGCAAGATGCCCGACTATGGATATGTTCTCGAAGATAACGACAGGGTTAACAAGCCCGTTAGTCTCGCATTGATAGGCAGTCAACTGGCCACCTTCCAGACAGACGCTAAAGGGAGGTTCGCCCTGCCCTGGGCCGCTCTGGTGACATCCGGAAGCGAAGTAAATTGCCTGAGCGTCGCCGCTAATTCACCCGATCGCTATAAGATCATGGTCTACAGCAGGGCGGACACCTTTAATGCGCAACTGGCCGCCATGCACTATCCCGTTACTACACCCAACTATGAGGTCGCCTCCGATCCGGAAGACATTTTCCAGGTGTCCTATGTTAAATCGCTCAAAGCTGCTGTGGTGAAGGCAACCATCAAAAGCGAATTTGACTACGGATCGGGCTACTATAACAGTACCCATTGCGCAGATGACTACGTTTGTACTCATCATCATGGAGGACCCGGATGGCCGGACATGCTGAATTGTCCATATATGGTTGAAAATGGGCCCTGTGACAAGTTAAAGCCAAAAGAAGGTGCAATGTATTATTGGGTTCCGCCATCCGTTGCGCATTCGCCGGCCCATGGGGTAATTCCTATCATCTATCACTGCCAGGTTCCTGCTGTCCCTCACTTCATGAAGGTTCTCGAACCGATACAGAAAGAAAAACCCTTTCCTGCCCCCTACAACGCCTGGGGAGATCTTCTCGGCAATGGACACCAATCGACAGTCTATTGGAAACACAGCGTGACGACCAACTCCAATGGAGAAGCTATAGTCAGTTTCTTTACGGACGAGCTAACCGGCAATTTCACCTGTACGCTGCAGGGAATCAGCAGCGCAGGCGTCATTACGGGCAGCGCCAGCTACACGGCTTTCCCGATCGATATCACTTCCAAATCTCCCGTTGAAGGTCCCACCACCGCAACTACCGGTCATTGATTTTTCTTGAGAACACTTAGTACAAAACTGCACTTAAAGTGCAGTAAATCATATAATTAAATTCTTAGTTTGAGGTATCCTTTCCGTCCGCAAAAGTGTCTTTATTTGTAATAACCTAAACGCTTTTCTTATGAAACGGATACAATTCATCTTTCCGCTGGTGTTTCTCATTGCACTGGCGGTTTCGGCATTCTCCCGGCATGCCACAAAGTCGGCGGCTAAGTGGCCAATGACTGCCTACTATTACGACCCAAATTGGAACACTTGTGACGAGATCGAACTCGATGATGACAAATGCTATCCCGATGCTGTAGCTTACCTCTGCCAGGAATATATCGGCGGACTTGGCTATGAACAGATGTGGCAGGCAGGCTTTGGCAACACCTGCTATCAGCCATTCTATTCATATACGCCTACTCCCTAATCATATTATTGCGAATGTCCTGGTTTGTCAACATCAAAAAACGCGCCCTCCATCTTCTGTACTGTTTTTCGGGGGGACTGCTGGCAGTGCTTAGCCTGGCTCTCTATTCCGGCAAAGCCAATCACAGCACCAACGGATTCATCCGCCTGGTGCCGCCGCATGTAGCGATGCCGCAAAAGATCCGGGACCTCCGGACCAACAGTTATTACCTCGCTGGCGCCACCGACGCCCTCTTTTACCTTGGCAACTTTACAAACCCGCAATTTATAACGACCATCGATCGGGCTTTGATTGATTCCAGCGCCTACCGGCTGAACATGGCTTCCGCTGGTGGGCGCATTGCCAGATCTCTGTTAATCACCGTCGACTCACCAACTATCTATCTCTTCGAAGGTGTCACCCCCACCATCGCTCAAGGTACTCTGAGAGATTCTTTACTCCGCCGATTCCCCGGGAAATTTTATTTCAATCTGGCCATCCCGCTTTCTCCCGTATCCACCATTTATCGCGCCGTAAACGATCATGGCACCAACATCCTCGTCAAACAATTGAATGACTCACTCACGAAGGCCGATAATATTTTGGAAAAACAGGTGGATGGCATCTTTTGTACGGAAGGTTCCCTTCTCGCCGAGCCTGGGGCCAATCGCCTGGTGTACACCTACGCCTATCGCAACCAATTTATCGTCATGGACACCAACCTCCATGTCCTCTACAAAGCCCGAACCATCGACACCGTCAGTCATGTAAATTTTAGCGTTGGATATATTCCTTCCCAACGACAAATCACGCTCTCCTCACCGCCAAGATTCGTCAACAGAAAGACCGCTGTCAGCGGCAACTACCTCTTTATCCACTCGGCCCTCCGTGCGGACAACGATGAATCAAGCGTATACGATATCGGCTCCCCAATCGACGTCTACTCCCTTATCGACGGCAAATACCTCTTCTCCTTCTTCTTACCCGACTACCAAAAACATAAAATTCGCGACTTCCGCGTCTTCGGCAACACCCTCATCGCTCTCTACGACCACTACGCTTATACTTACAGACTAAACATCCCCGCTAAACTCCAGCAATGAGCACCCTCACCGCCCCCGCCCGCACCATCATCAACAAGCGCGAGATCCTTGTCCAAACCATCTCCTGCCTCCTCGTGCTCCTCTTCGTCTACGCCGCGGGCAGCAAACTCATGGACTACACCAAATTCCGCGTCGAGATCGGCAAATCCCCCCTCCTCACCGCCTTCTCCGGCTTCGTCGCCATCACCGTCCCCATCATTGAACTCGCCATCGCCCTCCTCCTCAGTTTCTCCCGCACCCGCCTGCTCGGCCTCTACGCTTCATTCACATTGATGGTCCTCTTCACCGCCTACATCTTCTACATCCTCCGCTTCAGCCCCTATGTCCCCTGCTCCTGCGGCGGCGTCCTGCAAAAACTCAACTGGACCACCCATTTTTACTTCAACATCTTCTTCGTCCTCCTCGCCGCGCTCGGCGTCCTCACCCACCGGCCACGGACGGAGTACCGCGCGGTGTTAACCGGAGATCGGACAGTCTCTTTGTAGGATCAATAACCAACCACAAAAGACAGCCAACGAAAAGGATAGCCGCGATAACGAAAATCGGAGCATTTAAGCTATGAGTTGCATCTGCCATCTTTCCAAAGAAGATACCAAGGAAAAAGGCGCCTATCTGACGGAAGAAATTCATAACCCCCGCAACAGTGGCCGCTCGCGCCCCGCCGATATCGACGCAGGTAGAGAACGCCATCGTAACATTTGGCGAGAGGAAGAAATGCGCCGCCACCAGGCAGGTGGCAACACCCGATTTATTTTCGGAAACACCGGTGATCAGGAAGAACAATGCCATCATGCCAAGGGAGAAAAACCCGATGGCCCGGCGGCCGAATTTCAATCCCCGCGTCTTCGTGAACCAGTCGCCCAACATACCCGAAATTATCCCGCTTGAAATTGATATGACAAACAACAGCGACGTGGCAGCCTTCATTTCATTTTCCGTAAAATGCTTTCCTTCCTGCAGGAATATGGGCATCCAGCCTATGAAAAAATAATTCGCCCACTGGGAAGTGACAAACATCATAGAAAGCGCCCAGATATTCCGGGATTTGAAGAGCGAGGGCCATGAAACAGGAGCTTTATTTGCCCGATAACTTCTGTTAACTTCGATGTAGCTCAATTCTTCTGCCGTAACCCTCTTCTTCTGCGAAGGATGATCCCGAAACCAAAGATAACAGACCGCAACCCACAATAACCCAAGACATCCGTTAACGAAAAAAGGCATGCGCCAACCAAATTTCACGGCGATCGGAATTACTATCAGCGGAGCAATCGCAGCGCCCGTGTTGGCGCCGATAGTGAGGGAAGATATCCCTTTTGCCGTTTCATTTTTGGGAAACCATTTCGAGATGACCCCCGAACTATTGGGATAGGCGCCCGCCTCGCCCATCCCAAAAAGAAACCGGGTGATCATCAGCGTTGTCAATCCGGTGGTAACCCCTGTCAGCGCGGTAAACACCGACCACCAGACGACGATCCGCAGCAATACTTTGCGTTGTCCGATCCTGTCACCCAGCATCCCCGATGGCATTTCAAACAACGCATACGCCAACGCAAAGGCGCTAAGTACCCATCCAAATTGCGCGTTAGTCAATTTGAACTCGCTTTTAATACGCACACCAACAAGAGAAATGCAAATCCTGTCAAGGTAGGTGATCAAAATCAGAAAGAATAGCAGGACCAAAACACGATAACGATATGGAATTTGCCTCGTCATATTGTAGAGCAAGTTCGCGCGCAATAAATGTAGGGAAGCTGACAGATCAGTGACTCGCTATTTAGAGAAAGGTCGTTTTCGAAAGGCAATGGCGGGAAAAAACGCTATCTTAATCCTAAAATAAGCTATTCTTTTCAAATGCGCTCATTTTTAGCCCTTCTCCTTCTGTTGATTTTCAATGCATTTCGTTCCTTTTCGCAGGAGCCCATCGTCAACTCCATCCGCATCCTCTGCCTCTACTAGAACTTCGTCGGAGCTGCTTCGCCACGCTCCTCCTCGTTCGCAACCTTCGCTCCGCTCGGTTGTCCCCGCCAAAGGCTTTGAACACAAAGAACCCTTCTACGGCCCCAACAACCTCTTTAACCGCATGGCGAAAATGCACGGCGGACACGTCGCGATCGAATATGCCCCCGACAAGGCCCTCAGCTTCCAGCCGGTGCGCTATACCGGCATCGCCCGATCAGGCCATCTCACCAACCGCACCAACCCAAAGAACTTCAACTCCTGCTTTCGCATCTATACCGCCCACCGCGCCTGGACCGTTCTCGGCAATTACTACAACAATCTCGACAGCCTCCGCCGCGCCACCTTTGTGATCCCCGTCACCGCCGCGCAGAAAAAACTCCTCGACAGCATCGCCAACGCCTATGTCCGTCAAAGCCCCTATGACTATAGCTTCCTCGGCATGCGCTGCGCCTCGTCATCCTACGAAGTCCTGGCCGCTGCCGGCATCGTCACGAATGTCAAACGCCATTTCTGGTCAAACGTCTTCACCACCCGCCGCTTCCGCTACCTCCTCTACCAGGAATACCTGCAGAACAAAGACAAAGGCTGGCGCCTCTACACCTGCAAAGGATCCCAAAGCCGCGAATGGGAAAAGGATCAGGATAATTTCACGCATTATTAGCCGCTGCCAACCCCACAACAACCCCACACCTAAACCGCATCTCGCATCCCCATTGCGCCCAACCCCGTGCATAACAAATCCATCCGTCACAGGTATCCTCCCCGTCTCATCACGTGTCTTTAATAGTATATCTCTTCATATAGGTGGCTTCTGCATGTCACTAACACCCGGGCGACGCGCATCCTCGTCCGGGTTATTTTTTTGCCCGGGCAAAAACCCCTAACTTTTAAGAGCCAAAATAAAAACCATGTCCATCCACACCCGGCTCGCCATCCGTCAGCTTCAAAAGAACAAAAGCTTCTCCCTCCTCAACATCCTCGGCCTCACCCTCGGCCTCACCACCTTCCTGTTTATCGTCCTCTACGTCGCTGACGAACTCCGCTATGACCGCTGGAACCCCAATGCCACCCGCATCGTCCGACCCAATGCCGACATCTACTCCGACGGCCGCCTCAGCACCTTTGCCGATGTCTCGCCCCTCGCCGCCCCCACCCTGATCCGCGACTACCCCGAGGTGGAAGCCGCCGCCCGCTGCCTGCGCGAAGACGATATCCGCTTTCGCCTGGTGAATCAGGACCAGACCGAGCATCACGTAGCTTCTGTCGATCCGTCCTTCTTCAAGCTCTTCCCCATCAAACCCCTCGAAGGGGATGCCGTAAAAGGCCTGGACCACCCCCGCACCGCCGTCCTCACCGCCACCGCCGCCAAACGCTATTTCAACACCACCCACGCCGTCGGCCGCACCCTCACCCGCCTCGACGACACCATCCTGTATAAAGTCGCCGCAGTCGTCGAAGATCTGCCTGCGAACTCGTCATTCCAATTTGATATCTTCCTCTCGCTCCGGGGAACCGGCATCGCCAAAGTCAACAGCTGGTACGCGCTCTACCCCATGTCCACCTTCGTCCTGCTACGTCCCGACGCCGACCGTGCCACCTTCGACAAAAAGCTCGCCGGGCTCATGGGTAAATATGACAAGGACTACGCCGCCATGGAAAGGGAGAACGACGGCAAATGGTGGTACCACATCAGCGAGACCCCGCTCACCGAGATCCATCTTTATTCGCATCGCGCCGACGAACTCGGCATCAACGGCGATATCCAATACGTCTACATCTTCTCCGCCATCGCCCTCTTCGTCCTGCTCATCGCCGGCATCAATTTTATGAACCTGTCCACTGCCCGCTCCGCCAACCGCGCCCGTGAGGTCGGCGTCCGAAAGGTCCTCGGATCAGCACGCGCCGCCCTCATCGGCCAATTCCTCACCGAATCCCTGCTCCTCACCGCCTCCGCCGCCATCCTTGCAATAGCGCTCACGTTCCTCCTCCTACCCGCCTTCAACAATCTCACCGGAAAGGCCATTGCCTTCAACGCCGCCACCCTGCGCTGGTTGCTCCCCACCGTCGGCGGCATCACGCTAATCCTTGGTCTCTTCTCCGGCGCCTGGCCTGCCTTCTTCCTCTCTGGCTTCCGCCCCGTCCTGGTTCTGAAGGCCAAACTCGGCGCCAACAGCAAAGGCAGCAGCCTCCGCAACGTCCTTGTCGTCGGGCAGTTCGGCATCAGCATTTTCCTCATCGTCGGCACCGGCGTCGTCTATCGCCAGCTGCGATTCATTCAGCATCGCGATCCCGGCTACAACCGCGATCAGGTGCTCGTCGTGAAGGATATGGATGGAATGACCCATGCCGGGATCCTCAAGCAACAGCTCCAAAACATACCAGGTGTCACCGCGGTTACCGGCTCCGACTTCACGCCCACCAATGACCGCCGCTGGCACAACTGGGGTACCGCAATCAAAGGCAACTACCTCTCCGTCGAGACCCAACTCTGGATCGTCGATCCCGACTATATCCCCACCATGGGTATGCAGATGGCCACGGGCCGGAACTTCGAGGCGGGTCGCCTCACCGACACCTCCGGCATCATCATCAACGAAGCCGCCGCCCGTCAGTTCGGGATCGCCCAGGATCCCATCGGCAAAACCATTCACTACGCGGGTTATCTGCACGGTCCCGCCGACTTCACCGTCATCGGCGTCGTCAAAGACTTCAACTACTCCAGCATTAAAAGTGTCATCCAACCCCTTGTTTTTGTCAATCGCCCCACCGACATCCCCCCCGGCTTCAGCATCCGCATCGCCCCCGGCCATATCCCCGACGCCCTCGCCCGCGTAAAAGCCGCGTTCACCGCCTTCGCCCCCAATATTGCCTTCTCCTATTCATTTATGGACGATGACTTCGACGCCCTCTATCATGCGGAACAGCGCATGGGTACCGTCGTCCTCGTGCTCACCACCCTCGCCATCTTCATCGCCTGTCTCGGCCTCTTCGGTCTCGCCGCTTATGCCGCCGAACAACGCGCAAAAGAGATCGGCATCCGCAAGATCCTCGGCGCGGGCATCCCGTCGATCATCACCCTTCTGTCAAAAGACTTCGGCCGCCTCATCGCTTTTGCGATCCTCATCTCTACGCCGCTCGCGGGGTGGGGTATGCACCGCTGGCTCCAAAACTTCGCCTACCGGACCACCATCACTCCCTGGCTCTTCGTCGCCGCAGCCGCCATCGTCTTATTGGTCGCCGCCCTCACCACTTTTTTCCAATCGCTAAAAGCCGCCATCGCCAACCCCGTCGACACTCTGCGGAACGAATAATCATCCCAAAAAATATTCTTTTGAGTAACTAAAAAGTTACATATATTTGAGTAACCTAAAAATTACGCATCATGCAAAACGAGATCAAACACACCTGGTATTTCAACCAGCCGCCCCAGGAGATCTGGGAGTATCTCACCGTGCCCCACCTGCTCAGGCAATGGCTTATGGAGTGCGATTTTAAACCGACGGTCGGGCACAAATTCCGGTTCACCTGCAGTAATACCACCGACTGCGAAGTGCTCGAGGTCAAACCGTATACCCGGCTCGTCTATTCCTGGCAGGCGCCATCCGCCAAGGGCGGCAAGGTGTTCACGTCGACGGTCACCTGGACGCTCACGCCAAAGGCCGACGGCACGCAGCTGCAACTCGTGCATAGCGGCTTCACCTTGCTCGAAGACCTGCTCGGCCACGACCAGGGCTGGATCGCCTGTGGCAACAAACTCACCGAACTCTCAACCGCCGCAACCGGCCCCATCTCCACATCTGCCGCCAAACCCGCCGCCGCCACAACCAACAAAAAATGACCCCACCGCTTGACGTCTTCCAGGTCATCGCCGACCCCAGCCGCCGCAAAATGATGCAGCTCCTTTCCCGCGACAGCATGACCATCAACGCCCTCGCCGAGAACTTCGACATGAGCCGCCCCGCCGTATCCAAGCATATAAAGATCATGCACAGCGCCGGGTTCATCTCGATCACCGACATCGGCCGCGAGCGCTATTGCACGTTGAAACAGGATGGATTTGCCGAGTTGCAGGAGTTCATCGATTACTTCGACAAATTTTGGCTCGGCAAGTTGAAAAAACTCGAAACGCTGATCAATAATAAAGCGAAAGAAAAAAGAGGAGAATAATATTGCGCGGGAGGCCCCGCATCTCATTTCGCCCGCAACCGCCGGTCCTGCTCCACTGACTCGATACCCTTGATCTTCACCTTGCCCAGCGCCAGCGACCCGCTATCCCCCGTGATCGTCCCCGTAAGCTGCATCACCCGCTTCACTTGCACGCCCATCCCCTCCAGCGACTTCGCGATCGCGCGGATATTCGGCTTCTGGCCCTCTTCGACTTTAGCGATAAATAGCATGGAATAAAATTACGACAAATCCCCCAGCAGGCATAGCAGCCGCGATCCCTACCCCGCGTAAACCAACCCCGCGCCCACCGCCGACGCCGGCAACCCCAACCTCCTCGCCCGCTGCACAAGCCGCGCCCAGATCTCCCAAGCCCCCGCCTCCGGAAACTCCTCCCATAACAACGCCGCCATCCCGCTGACGAACGGAACCGCCATTGACGTCCCCGACTCCACCCCATATCCCCCACCCACCTTCGCACTCAGGATTTCATCTCCCGGCGCCACCAAATCCACCTGCCCGCTCCACTCGCCCTCCCGCACACCCCCACACGAAAACTCCGCCACCTTCATCCCCGCCGTCAACGCCCCCACCGCGAGGATCGACGGACAATTCGCCGGATGATTCACCGGCGCCACCTTCCCCCGCCGGCTATCATTTCCCGTCGCCGCGATCAGCAAACACCCCTGTGCCAGCACCGTCTGCGCCACCTGCTCGAACAACTTCGAATAGGCCGTCTCCGGCTCCGCCCCCATCGATAGCGAGATCACCCGGCACCCCTTCTCCAACGCCCACTCGATCCCCTCAAGCGCCGTCCCATCCGATCCCTCTCCATTATCATCCAGGATCTTCCCGATAAACAACTTTGCTCCCGGCGCCACCCCATACCGAAACCCCGCCTTCCCTTTCCGACCGCCGCCGGCGATACCCGCACAATGCGTCCCATGCCCATCCTTATCTATCGCCTGCCGACCGACAAACGACTTTCGATGGATCGTCCGCCCCGCAAAATCCGGATGCGTAAAATCGAACCCCGTATCCAACACCGCCAGCTTCACGCCCTTACCCGTATACGCACTCTTACCCACATTCACCGCCTGGATGCCCCAGGTCGCCACCCGGGTGTCAGCATACAGTTTTTCCACAATTGACTTCCTGATCCTCCGCTCCGCCTCCACCATCACAAACGGACTCCCCTTCACCGCCGCCCGCTTCCGCAACTCGCCCGCCGACTCCTCCTCGACCACTGCGACGCGTAGCCGCTCCAGCACAACCCCCTTCAATCCATTCAAAATATTTTTTACATCTGCCTTCGCATCGATGCACACCAATAGGCGCCCCGTCCGCCGGCCCTTCTCTGTCTTAGCGCTCACCGGCGCTTCCATGATCTTTTTAGCCATAATAGTAGGCCCCAAATGTAGGCACAATTGCCTTATATTTAGTCCATGAAAAACCTTCCCGCACCTCAAAAACTTCGCAGGCTTCATCAATGCCTCGATCCTCAAAAGGCCCGTGGAAAAAGGAATGGAATTTCTCATCGTCACCGCGTGGGACGCGATCGACTCGATCAAACAATTCGCCGGCGAGCAGGTCAACGTCGCAAACGTCCCGCCCGAGGCACGTCAGCTGATGGTCGAATTCGACGCCACCGCCAAACACTATGAGATGGTATAAACCGCTATCCGCCGCCGCCTTCCTCGCCGTCTCCACCGCTCACCGCTGAGCCGTCGCATCAAACACCGACCTCCCTAAGCGACAAACGACCGCCCCATCTCATGCTGCTGCGCCAACACCCGCTCGAATAACTCATCCTCCAGCAGGTCCCTCACGGAATGAATAATAAAGTCCGGTGAATAGCCAAACTGCTCGAGATCACCCTCCTTCGTCACCCCCGACAGCGTCAGCACCGTAGTGAACCCCATCGACCCCGCGCCAAGGATATCCGTGCCCATCGTATCGCCGATCATAATCGTCTCATCCGTGGACAACCCCAGCATCTTCCGCGCCATCCGCATCATCACCGGGCTCGGCTTGCCCACGCTAAAAGCCTGCCGCCCCGTCGCGCACTCGATCATCGCGACAAAGGCCCCACAGCCCGCCCGATATTTACCATTACCCATCGGGCAGTTGGGATCGAGATTGGTAGCGATCAGCTTCGCACCCCCCAGGATCATATTGATCGCCTTATCCACCGACTCCAGCATGATCGTCCTCCCCTCCCCGATGATCACATAGTCCGGGTGATCATCCACAATGGAATACCCGATATTGTGCAGTTCCGTCAGCAGACCGCCCTCGCCGATCACATAGGCCGTGCCATTCTCCTTGCGCGACGCAAGGTATCGCGCGGTGGCCATCGCGCAGGTGAAGATGTCTTCGTCATTGACGTTGAACCCCATCTTGCGGAGTTTGTAACATACGTCCCGGTTGGTCCGCTGACTGTTGTTGGTCAAAAAGAGGAAGGGATAACCCCGGTCACGAAGGCGATTGATAAATTCTACGGCGCCGGGTATCGGTTCGCTGCCGCGGTAGACGACTCCGTCCATGTCGATAAGAAAACCTTTCTTTTCCATGTGTCTGTTTTTTTGTTTCGGCAAGAAACGATAGACCATTGGTGGCAAGAATAGGCAAGTGCAGGCAAGAAGATCGGGAAAAAGGAACCGAAGAAGAGACCGGTTCCGCGCGTATAGATGCGCAAATTTACACAATTACCTGAAAATAACGTGCCAAACTCCTATATTATTGTGAGGAGCTATTCGCTAAACCATGCAAAAGCCGCGGTGGCGGCTCATTCACTCCGTAGCGACTTGACGGGATTCACCAACGCCGCCTTCAACGTCTGCCACGCGATCGCCAGCGCCGTCACCATGAGCGTCAGTCCCAATCCCCCCGCAAAGATCCACCAGCTCAGATCCGTCCGGTAAACAAAATCATTCAACCACCGCCGCATCAGCAGTCCAGCCACCGGCGCCGCAACCAGGAAGGCCACGCCGATCAACTTCAGAAAATCTTTCGACAGCAGGAACGAGATATCCCCCAACGACGCCCCAAGCACCTTCCGGATCCCTACCTCCTTGGTCTTGGCCTCGATCATAAAAGACAGCAGCCCCACCAGCCCCAGGATATTGATCGCGATCGACAATCCCGTAAACAGCTCGAACAAGGTCTGCGTCCGCCGCTCCTCCACATACTGCGCCTCCACCGTCTGGTCCAGGAAACGCGACTCGAAGAACTCATGGGGATAGATCGCCTTATACGCCTTCTCGATCCCCGCGATCGTCGCCGCCGAATATCCGGCTTTCAACCGCACGCCCACCGTGTAATAAAGGAAAGGGAAGGGGATCATCACCACCGGCATGATCGCATTGTGCATCGACGCCACATGATAATCCTGCACCACTCCGACCACCGGCGCCGAGATATCATTGAACCCAAAGGTCACATACCGGCCGATCGCATCCTCCGGTCGCCGGAAGCCCAGGGTCTTCACCGCTGTCTCGTTCAGCACGAAGGCATATTTCTTTGCCGAATCCGGCCCCTCCTCCTCCGCTGCCTTCTCATCCGCCGCATCGAACCACCGGCCTGCCACCAGCTTCAACCCATAGGTATTCAGGTAATGCTCGTCCGAGGTCTTGACCGCCACATCATATTGTTTCGTCTTGAAATTCTCCCGCAGATTGAACGAGGTGCCCGCCCAGTTCGTGGACACCGGCCCTGCGATCGAAAAGCTGACGTCCTGCACACCCGGCAGATCCAGGATCCGGCTGCGAAACGATCTCATCTCGGGGCCATGGTTGTCCGGGATGCTGATATCCACCGCCATGTCCTTATCGAATCCCATCGGCGCCTGGCTGATATAGTCCATCTGCCGCGCCACCACCACTGCGCAAATGATCAGCATCTGCGCCGTCACGAACTGAAATATTACCAGCCCCCGCCGCAGATTCAAAATGGATGCCCCCGGCGTGAACACCCTGCTCTTCAGCGCCGTCACTGGCCGGAAACCCGAGAGCACCGCCGCCGGATACAGACCCGACAGCAGCGACACGATCACCCACAGCGCAAGCAGGAAGCCGCCACTCGTAACCGTCAGCCAGTTGAGCGGGATCTGTTTATCCAGGAACGTATTCATCATCGGCAGGAACACCCGGATACTCAACGCAGCGGCAAGGATCGCCAGTCCCGTCAGCAGGAACGCCTCCGCCAGCAGTTGGCGGATCAGCTGCGGTCTCGTCGCCCCCAGCGTCTTGCGGATGCCCACTTCTTTCGACTGCCGGATGGCCATTGCCGTGGAGAGATTGGTATAGTTGATGCAGGCAGCCAGGATCAGGAATAGCCCGATCGCGCCCACCAGGTACAAATAATTCGTCGAGATCGTATACGCCGGATTGCTCGCCGCATATCTCGTGTCATAGTGAATGGCCCTAAGCGGTTGCAACAGGAACTGTGTATTCATCCGGCCCGATTCCCTTTGAAGATTTTCTTTCACCAAGCCGGCCAGGATCTTCTCCGTCGGCCCCACATTCGCCGTCGAGGGCAGGGCGACATAGGTATAGCCGTCGGAGTTCATCGACCATTGGGTAAAGTCGAAGCCTCCGACAAAGTCCTTGCCGAAGGACCGGAAGGAGATCAAGATATTATAAGGCAGATGCGTATTGCCCGGTGCATCCGCTACCACCGCCGCCACCTGCAGATCCACGAGGCCATTGTCTACTTTGATCCGTTTGCCGACCGCATCGTCCTTTCCAAAAAAGCGCTGCGCCGTCGACTCCGACAACACGCAAAACCCCGGCTCCGAGAACGCCCGGTCCAGTCTGCCGTTCTTCACCGTCAACGGGAAGATCTTCGGGAATACCGAATCCACAAAAATGACCTTTGTCTCCCGCAGCGCCTGGTTATTCACCTGCACCGTCATATCCCGCTGCCAATTGATCTGGGTTACCCGGCTTCCGCCTGGTAACTGTGCCCGCAACGCAGGCGCCAGCGGGAAGGGGGTGACTCCCGAATACGAGGCGCCCTTCTCATTGGTGGAATTATTCACGACGCGATAGACCGGCCTTCCGCCGGCTACATCCCGGTCGAACCCCGCTTCAAAAAAGATGAGCAGCGTGATCAGCAAAGCCGCCGTCACGCTGATATACAGTCCAAAAAAGTTGAGTGCAAAAAATCCCTTGTTTTTGCGCAGCCGCCGAAGGGCCGTGATGACGTAGTTGAAAAGCATTCAGGAAGATATTTAAGCCTGATCTCCCCGCGCATATCCGATGCCATTTTTATACTCTACTGATAATCAACCACCCACCGCACCCCTCCCTCCTCGCGCTTGTCCGTTTTCGATGCAGCGGTCGTCCGCTTCCAAAGGGTCCCTTCACCAGCCCGGGGCTAAGGATGGGCCTTCGGCCGTCCGCCAACCGGCGTCACAGTCGCCCCGATCACCACACTCAGCGGCAGCCCCGTATACGTCACATAATGCCCCTTCGCCGCAGCTGCCTCGCCGGCGCCTACCCCCTCACCCACGATCACGATATTGAACACCCGCTTCTTCAACATCCCCGGGTAACTCCCCTTCCGCGGCGAGATCGACAAATTATGCGTCTTGTCCTTCCACGCCAACGCCACCGTAGCAAACTGCCCTTGCTCATACTCATACCCCTCGTTCCCGTCCTCATACATCGTAAAAGAACCATCCGCACCCGGATACACCCGCAGTTCGACCGTATCGGCCGCCTTCTGCGTCGCATACTCCTCCTCGGGTCCCATCGGCACGATCGACCCCGCCCGCACATACAGCGGCATCGTCGACAATGGCGCCTGCGCATCGATCCGCACTCCTCCGTCCAAACGCCGCCCTGTCCAGAAATCATACCACGACCCACCCGGCAAATACACCGACCGCGAAGTCGCCCCCGGCTCGATCACCGGATTTACCAGAAACGCCGGCCCGAACATATACTGATCCTTTACACCATAAACAGCCGTATCCCCCCGCCAATCAAAAGCCAGCGCCCGCATCATCGTATAATGCTCCTGCGTCACCTTCCCCGCCAACGAATAAATGTATGGCAGCAGGCGATAACGCAGATTATCGTAGTTCAGCAGCACCGCGCGCGTCGGCTCATCCCAGTTGCGCGAATACAGCGCCCGCTCGCCCTTGCCATGGATGCGGAAGACCGGACAAAAGGCCCCAAACTGAAACCACCGCGTGAACAACTCCCTGAACTCCGGCCGCGACCAGTCCGGCGCCTGCCAGTGGTAATGGTAGCCGCCGATATCCGAGGTCCAGTACGGGATCCCCGACGCACATGCGTTGATCCCCTGCGGCACCTGGTCCTGGAACGAATGCCAGGTGCACTCGATATCCGAGGACCAGAGCGTCGTCGCGTTGCGCTGCTCGCCCGCAAACGACTGCCGCGCCAGGAAAAAGGCCCGCTTCCCCGGGATATCCTTGCGCCAGCCTTTATAGACGCCATCCGTATGCATCAGCGAATAGGTGTTGAAGTAGTCGATCCCTTTGCCGGTAAAGAATTGCGCTCCGCGCCGCGCATCCAGCAACGCCCCGTTATCAGGTTCGCACTGATCGATCCACCACGCATCCCACCCATATCTTTTTACCAGGCTGTCCCTCGCCTGCTCCCAGTACAACTGCCGAGCCGATGGATTATGCGCATCGTAATAGGTATCAAAAGTGTGTGTCACCACATTGTCCCAGGTAATGGACGTCAGACCACCCATCTGCCTCAGGGCGTTGAAATTCGCCGTCCCCGTCCCGAACACCGGCCAGATCGAGATCATCGCATGCAGGTTCCAGTTATGAAGCGAATCCACCATCGACTTCGGATCCGGGTAGCGCTGGGCATTCATTACGTGGCTGCCGATCGGCAGTGGTTCCCAATAATACCAGTCCTGCACCACCACATCCACCGGGATATGCGCCTTTCGGTAACCCGCACCCGCCGCCAGCACCTCCGCCTGGGTTTTATATCGGTCCTCACTCTGGAACAACCCATACGCCCATTTGCCGAACATCGGCGCGCGCCCCGTTGCGTCGCGATACTCGGCCACGATGCGGTCGAAGTCAGGTCCGTAAAAAAAGTAATAGTCGATTAGGTTGCCGCTTTCAGAAACGTATTGGTACTTCGACGGATCCGTCCCAACAAATTTCGACGCGCTGTAATTATCCCACAGGATGCCATAGCCTTTCGTCGACAACAGCACCGGGATCGCGCCCGTCAGGTATTTGATCAATAATTCCTGGTTGCGGCCTTTATAATTGATCGCCCCCGAATCCAGCGGATGGCAGCCCAGGCCGAAGAGTCCTTCGTCCCGTGGCGACCAGAACGTCGTCGAGCAGGAATAGGTGCGGATATTCGCCACCACCTGCGCCTGCATGCTTTTATTATCCGAACCGTACTCCGACAGGATCGTATTGCCGCTAAGATCATCATACGTGATCGAATTATTGCCCTTGTCCACCGTGATCTTCAGCTTCCTGGTCGTGATCACCACCGCCGTCGCCGTCTCGCTTACGGTAAATCCCGTCTCCGTGCCATAGCGGTTCAGCACGACGAGCGAGTTCTTTTGCTGCATCCGCGGCAGCATCGTGTACTTCACTTCGATCACGTCCGGCTGGCAGACGCGAATGATCATCGAGCCGATGTCGAGGGTAAAATTCACCGCGTCGCCGTCCTTCGTCCAGGATTTGACCGACGCCCGCACCGGCGCGGCGGCAACAAGCATCAATAATAGGAGGAAACCCAGGGATTTTCTAGCATAAATCGTTAGCATACAGTACATTTTGAGGGAATTACTTGCGCAAGGCCCTTAAAGGTAAGGCATTTTCCTTTCAAAAAATACAACCGATTGCAATTTCATTCATTCCCGTATATATACCCATTTCTCATATCCCATTCCCTTCTACCTTTACGCCGCTAACATTTACTGACCAAAAACACCAAATCATGAAGCGACTAAAACTCCTTCCAGTCCTTCTATTGCTTCTGCTACACGCATGCGTCACCCTCGACCAGGTCCACACCTTCAGCACCAACGCCTGCGACATCCTCAAAAGCATCCGGGAACTGGACTACTCTTTTTCAAAAAGCTACATCCGCTACGACCTCGGCGGCGAGGAATTCGACGTTTCCTTGCCGAACATCCCGCCCGACCCTGTCAAACAAAAGGTGTTCGCGCAGGCCGATGCCACCATCTCTCTTTTCTCGAACACCCTGCTCGCATACTTCGGCGGTCTCGGCAGACTATCGGACGAGGGTACCGGAAAAACCGACTTCTCCAAACTCGGCGCCGCCATCAAGGGCGACGACAAAGTGCTCGGACTGCTGCACGTTACAAAGGATCAGGTAGATGCCGGGGTCTCGCTCTCTACCACTCTCGCCAACGCCCTCACCCGTCAGTACAAAGAGGAACAGATCAAGGAGATCATCCTCAGCACCCACGCCTCCGTGGACAAAGTGATCGATGCGCTGTCCAGCAGCCTCAGCGCCCTGCAGCTCACGACCGAGAACAACAAGGGTCTTCTTAAAACAAAATATGTCAAAATAACCCTCGACCCCGGCATCGACAAAGGTGCACGGATCGCCTTTGTTCGCGAATACCGGCAGCAAATTGGCGATCTGGAAAAGTCCAACCGCATCCTCGAAGATCAGAAACAAGGCCTCGAGAGTCTAAAGAACAGCCTGAACGACCTCACCACCCAGCTCAAGGACAAAAAACTCTCCGCCCAGGAAGTACTCAGCTTGCTTCAACAATATTCCGGCGAGCTGATCACGATCAACGACCAGATAAAAAAACTCGTAAAATAATTCATCATGGCAACCAACTTCGAATTGATCACCCTCGCAAAGGCGCTGACCGCCACCGGCAACGCCCTCAATGATAAGATCAGCGATCACGCCAATCCCCTGCCTTTTCCACAGGTGGTCGAACTCGCCGACAAAGCCGCCGAGCTCTTTAAGAAGAGCAATCTCCTCATCGCCCAAGCGGTGATTGCCCTCCAGGACGATGTCAAGGCAAGCCTCCAGGATCTTCAGGCTGCCGGGGCCCGGATCAACAATGCTATCGCCAAGACAGCAAAGATTCAAAAGATCGTTAATATTGCAACAAGCCTTGTCGGCATTGCCGGGACCATTCTCGGCGGCGACCTCAAGGAAATTCCCGGGTCGGTACAGAAGCTGCTGGCCGATATTACATGACGAATCGCGAAGCCTTCGCCCTGCTCGATAATCCTTTGCTCCGCAGCCTCACCGGTCGCGTTGCCTCCTCTTCGTCCGCAATTCGGGGGCCGGTCCACTGGGCCGACCTCGGTTGTGGAGCAGGCACCTTTACCCTCGCCCTCGCCAACTTCTTACCGTCCGGCAGCACCATCGACGCCATCGACCTCAACCCCGGCATCGCCAAACAAACCACAAACAATAACGTCACCATCCTCCCCCGCGCCGCCGATTTCACCCAACTCAACTTTCCACAAAAAGATCTCGACGGTATTCACATGGCCAACGCCCTGCATTACGTCAAAGACCAACCCGCCCTTGCTTCTTAACACAACCGAAACCTCGCCGCAGCTGCTTCGACATGCTCCTCCTCGCTACCATCCTTCGCTGTGCGCCCATCTCGCTCCGGAAAAAAACCTCCCCTCCCGGTGCAACCTTTTGCCAAAACCGCGGTACCTATAATATGGTCTAAAAACGAAAACCTTCCCATATGCACCGCAACTCACTAAAAACCGCCCTCCGCAGCCTTTGGAAGCATCGCGCCTTTGGCTTCCTCAACATCGCCGGCCTCTCCATCGGTATCGCCTGCGCCGCCTTCATCCTGCTCTGGGTCGAAGATGAGCTCACCTACGACCATAACCTCACCCAGCGGAACTATCTCTTCCGGATCATGCAGAACGAAAAAACAGACAAAGGCATCAACACCTATAACACCCCCGGTGAACTCGCCAAAGCCCTCAAGGCCGAAGTCCCCGGCATCCGGAACAGCGGCCGGATCAGCTGGCGCATGGACGAGCTCGCGGTCGTCGGCGATAAAAAGATAAAGACCAACGGTATGTATGCCGACCCCTCCATCCTCTCCATGTACTCGGTCAACTTCCTGCAGGGCGACCCCACCACCGCCCTCGGCACGCCGCAGGCCGTCGTCATCAGCCAGTCCCTCGCCCGCGCCTGCTTCGGCGATGCCAACCCCATCGGCCAGACGATCAGGATGAATGCCGGTGGAGCCTACTCGGTCGACGGACTCTACACGGTCACCGCCGTCTTTGCCGACCTGCCCGCCAACAGCAGCTTCCATTTTCAATGGCTCACCCCCTACACCACCTGGGAAGACGCCAACACCTGGCTGAAAGGCTGGACCAACCCCATGGCCGAAACCTATGTGCAGCTCGACCCGTCTGCATCCCAGGCCGCCGTTCAGAAACAACTCGACCACTTCCTCGCCGGGAAGGTCAGCGGTACAACCAATTCCATGATCCTCTGGAGCGCCAACGACTGGCACCTCCGCGACAAATTCGTCAATGGCGTGGCCACCGACAGCGCCATCCGCTATGTGCGCCTCTTTTCCATCATCGCTGCCGCCATCCTGCTCATCGCCTGCATCAATTTTATGAACCTCAGCACCGCCCGATCCGAACAGCGCGCCAAGGAAGTCGGTGTCTTGAAAGTAGTCGGCGCCGGCCGGGGCAGCCTCATCGGAAAATTCATCGGCGAAGCGATGCTCCTCTCCTTCCTCGCGGTCGGGCTCGCGGTAGCGTTGTTGTATATCTTCCTGCCAGCGTTCAACGTGCTGGTCAATAAACATCTTCAAATAAATCTCTTCCAACCCAGCCATATCTTCAGCTTACTCGCCATCGCCATCGGCTCCGGCCTCATCGCCGGCAGCTATCCCGCCTTCTATCTTTCTTCCTTCAACCCGATCCATGTGCTGAAGGGACTGAAAATAAAGACCAGCGGCGGCGCCGTCGCCATCAGAAGGGGGTTGGTGATTACGCAGTTCACCGCGTCGGTAGGCCTGATCGTCGGCACCGTGATCATCTACCAGCAGGTGCAACATATCAAGGAGCGGGATCTTGGGTACACCCGGGATAATCTCGTCTACCTCGATCTGCATGGCAATATGAAGGATCACTTCGAGGCGCTGAAGACAAAACTTCTCGCGACCGGCGCCGTGCAAAATGCCGCCATCAGCCTGCATGACGCCCTGCATGTCTACAGCACCAGTGGGATCGGCTGGCAGGGAAAGGATCCCAACCTGAATGTTCCCATTCACGGCAATGACGTCAGCTCCGGCTATGTTGCGACGATGCAAATGAAGATCGTCGAGGGCCGCGACTTTTATTCCACGCCCGGTCTCGACAGCGGGAACGTCATCATCAACGAAAGCATGGCAAAGCTGATGGGCAAAGAAGGAAGGGTGGGCAGCATCCTCTTTAACAGATCGAGAAATTTCCATGTCGTGGGGATCATCAAAGATGTCGTCTATAATGATGTCTATGGGTCGAGTTCTCCGCTCGTTCTCTATTACTTTCAAAAGGGCGCCACCGTCATGGCGCTCCGCTTCAAGGCCAATGCCCATCTTCCCGAGGCGCTGGCCAAAACAGCCGCCCTCGTCACCGCCGAGAGCCCCGACCAGCCCTTTGCTTATCGGTTTGCCGACGAAGATTTCGATGCCCTGTTCACCGCCGAGATCCTCATCGGCAAGCTGGCCGGCATCTTCGCCGCCCTCGCCATCTTTATCTCCTGTCTCGGGCTCTTCGGTCTCGCTGCGTATACCGCCGAACGCCGCGTAAAAGAGATCGGCATCCGCAAGGTCCTCGGCGCCTCCGTGCAGGGACTCACCGGGTTGTTGTTGAAGGAATTCGTCCAGCTCGTCAGCGTGTCCTGTTTCATCGCGTTTCCACTCGCGTACTGGATGCTCCATAGCTGGCTCGAGGGATACGAGTATCGCACCCCGATCTACTGGTGGGTCTTCGGCCTCGCCGGCGCGCTGGCGCTTGCGGTTGCGCTTGTGACGGTGAGCTTTCAGGCGATCCGCGCTGCGCTGGCGAATCCGATCAAGGCGTTGCGCAGTGAGTAATACCCGCCGTAGCGAGTGACCGCTCTGCACTTCAAAATAAAAAGGCCGCTCCCGGAAGCAGCGGCCTTTTTTTATTTTTTTAAATAGTAATTTATTTAGCAATTATAGACTAATAATATTAGTATATTTATTACATCAAATTTTATCAATATGAAAACATCACCTCAACTATATGAAGACGTCCGTCAGGTGCTCGTAGATGCGCGCCAAAAAGTCCGCACTACCGTCAACTTTGAAATGGTCATGGCCTATTGGCGCATTGGTAAAAGAATCGTAGAAGAAGAACAGTCCGGCGAAAAACGCGCCGAGTATGGAACATTTTTAGTCGAATATCTGTCCAAACGCCTTTCCGGGGAATTTGGCAAGGGATTCTCTCGCCCTAACGTATGGAGTTTCAGGCAGTTCTTTCTCGCCTTCCCGGAAAATGCAATTCTCTACGCACTGCGTAGAGAATTGACCTGGACCCACTACCGATCCATCATGCGCGTCGAAAACTCGGATGCCCGCCAATACTATATCACCGAAGCCGCCGATCACAACTGGAGCACCCGGCAACTCGAGCGAAACATCAACACCCATTACTACGAACGGCTGCTCTCAACCCGGGATAAGAAGATTGGGAACGACCAACCTGAAAATCCTAAACCGGCCCTAAAAGATCTGATCAAAGACCCCTATGTCCTCGAATTCCTCGACATCCCCCATCCCAAAGAATATTCCGAAACCCAACTGGAGACCGCCATCATCTCTCACCTTCAGGAATTTCTCCTTGAAATGGGCAAGGGTTTTGCCTTCGTCGGTCGTCAGTTCCATATCAAAACAGACACTAAACATTTCTACATCGACCTGGTATTTTATAACTACATCCTGAAGTGCTTCGTCCTCATCGACCTTAAAATGAACGAGCTTACCCATCAGGATATCGGCCAAATGGACATGTATGTCCGCATGTTCGAAGACCTCGAAAAACCCGAGGGCGACAACCCTACCATCGGCATTGTTCTTTGTGCCGAAAAAGACCAAACCCTCGTAAAATATAGTATCCTGGAAGAAAGCAAGCACTTGTTCGCGTCCAAATATAAGCTTGTACTTCCCACAACGGAACAGTGGAAGGAAGAGCTCGAGAGAGAGCTGCATGTCCTTACAACCGGTTAAAAAGTTCATCGTGGCGCTGGCGAATCCGATCAAGGCGTTGCGCAGTGAATAATACCCGCCGCGGCGGGCACCCGTAACCACTACCCCATCGTCGCGCCCACCCGCGACATGCGGGCCCCCACTTCCGCCGTCACCCCGCCGTCCAGCACATACACCCGATCGGCGATCCGCGTCAGCGAATCCTTATGCGAGATCACAAGCACGCCCACCCGCTTCCGCAGCTCGCGCAGGACCCCGATCACAAATCGTTCGGTAGCCGCATCCATCGCTGCCGTCGGCTCATCCAACAGCAGCAGCTGCGGCTTCGCATAGAGGCAACGCGCCAGCGCCAGCAATTGCCGCTGTCCGCCGGACAACGCAACACCGCCCTCGCCCAACATCGTCGCATACCCCTGCGGGAATGTTTCGAACCATCGGTCGAAGCCCAACGCCTTACAGAATTTCGGCACCTCCGCCGCATGCTCCGGCCCCAGATCGAGGGATATATTTGTCACGACACTGCCGCAGAAGACCGCAATGTCCTGTGGCACCACGCCGATGATTTTTCTCCAGGCCGCCGTATCCATCGTCTCAAGACCCCGCCCATTCACAAGAATGGGCCCACCCTCCGCCGGATAGAATTTCTGGAGTAGCTGCAGCAGACTGCTCTTCCCTTGTCCGCTCTCGCCCATTACCGCCACGATCTCGCCCCTCTCCACCTCCAGCGAGATATCTTTGAGCAACAATTTCCGCCCCGGAAACCGGAACCCCACCTGGCGCATCGACAGCCGCAGGAACCCCGCCGGCCCGAGAACAGCCGCAGCGCCGGCATCAGCCCCCCGCACATCACCTCCAACGGCGGCACCCCCAGCATCACCATCCACCTTCTCCGGCTCCAACATCGTAAACTCATACATCCGGTCCAACGCCACCATCGCCTCCTGCACCTGCACACTCGTCAGCGCGACCAGCACCGCGGCCGGCATCAGCATCCCCGCCAACTGCAGGATCGCGATCAACTCTCCAACCCGCAAGCTCCCCCGCAGGCAACTCCAGGCCCCCCAACTGATCATCGTCAGGCCAAAGGCCGCCACAACGATCTCCAACACGGTCGACAACCGAACTCTGACGCGCCCCAGCTTCCACACGGCCCCCTGCGCATACGCGAATATTTCGCGCGCCACCCCCGTGAACAGCCCCTCCCGGTTCATCGCCTTGATGGTATGAATCCCCCGGATGCTGTCCACATAACTGCTCTCATTCAGCGCATGCGCCGACATCACCGCCCGCTGACCCGCGACCACCGGCTCCTTAAAATAATGGGCAATCCAAAAGAGCACCGGCAACAACGCCAGGCAAAGCAGGCCCGCCTGCCAGCTGTACACGAACAGCAGCGCAAGGATCGCGACCAGGGCCAGCAACTGGATCGCCATTTCCCCAAGAACATAGCTCGCCGCCTGTTGGATGCGCACTGTATCATTTAGTCTCGACACCAGATCGCCCGTCTTCCGGTTGTCGAAAAAACTTTTCGGCAGGTGCAGGATCCCCCGGTAAAAAGCACCCGTCAGTCTTGTATTGAATCCATAGCCCTGGCGCAGCAACAGCAACTGCCGTTGCCGCGAGAAAAAGGTTTTTAAGATAAGCAACAGGCCCAGCAAAACGATACCCGCAAACAACTCTTCCGTCCTCTTCGCAGGAAGGATCTGATCCACCAGCCGCTGCGAGAAGACGGCGGTCGATAAATTCAGCAGCGCACACACGAGCCCCAGCACGATCGCGAAATACAATAAATGAACATCCGGCTTCAGCATCTCCCACAGCCAGCCCAATTTCTTTTGCCGCTGCCGTTGCCATCGGGACAGTTTCTCGCCCGGCTCGAGCAACAATACGCTTCGGGTCGGCCAGATCTCCTCCAACTCCCAGTCCTCCATCCGGCACAATCCCTTTGCCGGATCGCCGATCAGCAGCCGGCCGTCGCCCGCTTTATGCCGCCGGGTCCAAACCCTACGGCCAGCCGCCGCAGCGCGCCCCCGCCGCTCCGGATAAAAAACCACATAATGCAATCTCGTCTTGTCCACCGTCACCGGCAGAATACAGGGATGCTCCACCTCGCGCAGATCGGCAATGTACTCCGCCATCACTCCCTGCGCCCGGAAACCCGCCTGACCCGCTGCCTGGTAAAGCCCCAGCATCGTCGTGCCCTGCGGTCCGCAGCCGCTCCACTCCCGAAGCCTTTCAGCCGATAACTCCGCCTTATAATAATTGAGGATGTTCCCCAGACAGGCAACCCCGCAATCCTGCTGGTCCTGCTGCAACCGGAACTCGCGTGGCAATCTTGCTTTCATAATAATAAGATGAAGGGACAGAGAAGAAAAGGATGATGACCACCGAAGAGATCATCATCCCGCCGAAATAAAGTCGCGTGTTACGAAGACGATTAGATATGAACACCTACGCCTACGCAAATACCTACGCTCACGCTCGTACAACCGCCGAGGCTTCCCACAACGCATGCTACAGTGCCCAGTACGCAACCGAGAGTGCCACCCAGAACACCACAGAGGTCGAGGCAGCCGCCGCCACCCTGAATGCTTTCCATTGAAGAGAGTTCCAACGTTTTCATATAACAATCCTTTAAAAAGCTGCATCACAAGATCGTGATGTGGCGTAAAATTCCTTTGCAATCGCCGGATATGCAATTGCTTATACAGATAGTATATGAAGGACGCGGATAATTTAACCGCCAGGTCTTTATTTTAAAAATCCGGCCGCCGCGTTTTTCCGTATATCCCTACTGACCCTCCGATCGTATCTCGCTTTTGATCCCGAAAGTCCGCTTGGTCCCTTACAATCGCGCAACCCATACGATCACGTCTAAACCGTATCGACCTATATGAATGGACAGAAGTTGAGAGTCATCCGCGAGTTTCGCAACTACTCGCAGGAACACATCGCCGCAAGGCTGGGGATCAGTCAAAATGCTTATTCGCGAATCGAGAACAATCAAACCCGGATCACTGCCGATCGCCTCCTGGCACTGGCGACCATCCTGCAGGTTCCGACCGAAGAATTGTTGTCGGAAAAGGACCCGGTGATCCATTTTTCCGCGCCAATCCCCGGGGGAAAAGAAGACCAATGGAAAGATGAAAAGATCGCGTTTCTCGAAAATGAGCTCCACGCCCTGCGCGAAGAGCGGAAGAAGATCATGCAGGTGATCGAGCGGTTGACGAGTTAGGCCGCCTGTCCAACGGCTTACATTTCCCAAATGCCCGCAGGGCTGCTACTCCACTTTCAAATTCTTCACCGGATTCAACAACGCCGTCTTTACGGCCTGTATACTCACCGTCGCCAGCGTCACCGCCACCACCAACAACCCCGCCCATACAAACACCCACAACCCGATATCGATCCGATACACAAAATCCTGCAACCAGCTATGCATCGCCCACCACGCCAGCGGGAAGGCGATAAAGATCGCCACCAGCGCCAACCGCACAAAACCCGCCGACAACAAAAAAGCCAGGCTCCCCAGCGACGCCCCCAGCACCTTGCGGATGCCGATCTCCTTCACCCGCTGTTTCGCCGCATACGAAGACAGGCCGAAGAGCCCCAGACACGCCAACACGATCGCTATCCCCGAAAACAAGTTCATCACCGTCCCCAGCCGCTGCTCCGACGCATAGATCTTATTGAAATTCTCATCCAGGAAACGCGCCTCATACGGCACCCCCGGCGCCAGCCGCTTCCAAGTCGACTGCATGAAGTCCAGCGTCGCCGCCAGGTGCTGACCCGTGATGCGGACAAGCAGCCGATCCGCCCGGAGCTGCGGGAAAAGGACCAGCCCCTTGATCGGAATATGCAACGATTGAAAATTGAAGTCCTTCACCACGCCCTTGACATAGCCCGGACGCGATGCGTCCATATACATGCGCTTGCCGATCGCCTCCTGCGGCGTCCAGCCCAGGTCCTTCGCCGCCTTCTCATTCAACACGAAATGGTACACCGGCTTTGTCACCGTGTCGGGGTGCGGCCCCTCGTCGGGATGCGCATCCTTCAGATCCTGCAACGTCAGCCCCTGCCCCGCGATCAACTGCAACCCGCTGGTCGCGATAAAATCCTCATCCACCGGATTCCCATACACCGCCAGCTGCTGACTCTCGGGCATAAGATCATTGCGCATATTGTATCCGCCGTAGATCTGCACCGGCGACCCCGCGCAGGTACTCAGGCTCACCACGTCAGCGTTGCGTTTGAACTCTGTCTTCACATAGGCCATCTGCGGCAACAACTTCCGGGTCATCGGCAACTCTACCACATGGTCGCGGTCATACCCCAACTTCCGGTTGCGGATATAACTCAGCTGCTGGCCCATGATAAACGTCGACACGATCAGGAACACCGAGATCACAAACTGGAAGACGATCAGCGACTGCCGCAACCCCTGCCCGCTGCGCGTATTCTTAAAGGCGCCCTTCAAGACCTTCACCGGGTGAAATCGCGACAGCACCACCGCCGGATAACTCCCCGCCAGCAGGCTCACGATCATCGCCGTCCCCAGCGCCAGGCCCACAAATAAAGGCGACACCACGCCGCTCACCGGCAGCTGCCGGTCCGCCAGCCGGTTGAACGCCGGCAACACCGCCACCACCACGCCCATGCTCAACACCACCGCGATCAGGCAAAGCAGAAACGACTCCCCTATGAACTGCCAGAAGAGCTGGCGGCGCCCCGCCCCGATCACTTTTCTTACGCCCACTTCCCGCGCCCGGTCTACCGACCGGGCCGTGCTCAGGTTAATATAAGTGCTGCAGGCAATGACCAGGATCAGCAGCGCCACCCCGGCTAGTATATAAATATAGGTAATGCTCGTCCCTGGCTCGAAGCCCACATACTCCGAGTACAGGTGGATGCGCATAAAGGGTTCCAGCAGGAAATTCACCGTCGCCCCCTTGCCTTCCATTTCCTTTTTCATAAAGGCCGTCACCTTTGCCTGCAGCGCCGGCAGCGAGGTCCCCTCGCGCAGCAGGAAGAAGGTACCATAGTTCGCATCCCAGTAGGTCTCGTCCTGGTTCGCGTACAGCGAGGAGAACGACGCCAGGAGATCGAACTTGAACTGCGAATTCGACGGGCAGTCCTTCATCACACCCGTCACCAGGTAGTCCATCGAGTCTGTGCCCACGCGCAGCAGCTTGCCCAGCGGCTCCTCCCCTCCAAAATACTTCCGCGCCGTCGACTCCGTCAGGACCACCTTCTTCGGCCCGGACAGCGCCGAGGCAGGATCGCCCTTCTCCAAGCCCATGCTGAACGCCTTAAAGAAACTCGAGTCCGCAAACATATACCTCTCCTCCGTAAACAGCTTTTCCTGGTAGGACACGATCCGATCGCGCTCGACCATCCGTACCGCCGACTCGATCTCCGGGAACACCCGTTTAAAGGTCGTCGCCACCTTCGTGCTGTTGAAATTGCCGTATTGCATGTCCCCGCCTCCGTCGAACTTATAGCCCATGATCGACCTCACGATCCGCGGCCCCTTCACCTCGAAGTCATCATAGCTCAGTTCATGCCGGATGAACAGCGCGATCAGCAGGCAGCTCGACAACCCGATCGTCAGCCCGAAAATGTTGATGGCCGACGCCGTCCGGTTCTTCCGGAGGTTGCGAAGGGCGGTTAGAAGCCAGTTTTTTATCATATCTACACAATTTTAGGATTGTTTTGTAGTTTTAATACTATTCAACTGTAGTCTAAATATTAATTGTATGTCGTTATCAAATAATAAGTGTTAACCCTTAAATCGTAATTCTACTATCCCTCCCGGCTTTGAAACATACGGATTTCGTCGTTTCCTTGTAGTCGGAATATTACAGACTTTCTTTAGACCATCCTACATCGCAACTCTTAGATTAGTCAGCAGCTCGTAGATCCCAGAGCAATCAGTAGCATCCCAGAGAGTATCCCCAGAGTCAACTTTTGTTGCATCCCGAGGCTCCAAAATTCATTTTCGCTCGCCCTGACCCGGCGCAATGACCTTCCCTTTCAACAACCAGTCGTCCGGCGTTTGCCGCGTAATTTCTTGTAACTACAGATGTGCCCAAATATGCTCTATCTGAAGTTACTGCCTTTAATCTGCCTATTATGAAAATAATTACGACAACCGCCGTACTCATGACCCTGTGTCTGTTGATCACCCGGCCATGCTCTGCTCAGACGAGTACGGGCAATACCAATCCCGGGACCGTGACCGACGTTGCCCTCGGAGGGTCCTCGTTCAACTGGAATTCGCCGGGCAACGCCGCCGTGGTAGACGGATCTTCCGCCTCCACCGCCCAGTTGCTCTCCGTCAATACCGGGACGACCGAATACCTGCAATTCACAAATTTCGGGTTTAACATCCCTACCGGCTCGACCATCAATGGGATCACGGTCAATATTACAAGGAAGGCCAGCGGGCTCACGCTCGTGATCGGTATCTTCTCTTTAACAGGCTCTGTAAACGACAACATCGTCCAGCTCACCGGCCCCGGCGTGACCAGCGTCAATAAGGCCAGCGGGCTCGGCTGGTCCACTTCGAGTGCGACCGCTACTTATGGCTCGTCCTCCGATGTCTGGGGGCCGACCGTATGGACGGCCGCGATGGTCAACTCGTCCGCGTTCGGCGTGAACGTTTCCTCCGCCCTCAACGGCGGCAATCTGCTCGGGATCGACCTCATCCCGGGCGCGTCGATAGATGGGGTGACGATCAATGTAACATATAGTCTTCCCGTTACCCTCGCCCTGCATCTCGACCAGTGGTCCGCCACGCCCCAGGGCAGTGGCTGTCTGTTGCAGTGGCAGGCCGCGTCCGACGGGACACCGGCAGAATTTATTGTGGAAAGGAGCGGCGACGGTCAAGCCTGGGTCAGTCTGTCGAAGCAACCCGCCCTCTCCGGTGACCAACGATATGCTTACACCGATGAAAAACCACTTGCCGGCGGACCCACCTACTACCGGCTACGGTTCCATTCCGCTGACCAGGGCGATAGCTGGTCTACGGTGCAGGTCCTTTCGCCAAGAACCTCGCACCCTTTGATAAACATGTATCCGAATCCCTTTTATAATATGATCAATATTTCCGCCGCGAGCCCCTTCACGCGGCTCGTCCTGACCAACGCGCAGGGCGAGAGGCTCTGGGTGAAGGAGTTCCCTGGCGGGATGAACGCGACGCAGATCCCCGCCTTCGGGCTGCCCCAGGGGCTCTACTTCGTGACTGTCGACGGGGCGACGTATTCTGTCTTTAAAGGACAGTGATAAAGGGATTATAAAAATACTATGGTGGCCCCTTCGGGGGCCCCACCATGGCCTCCAAGGCCGATTGGAATGAGGCCGGCCGAAGGCCAATAATTAGCCCCGGCAGACGTCGAAGACGTCGTACGAATGGAAGGCATTTTGCCGGGGAGCGAGTGGAACTCTGGAGACTCTAAACTTACTATGGTGGCCCCTTCGGGGGCCCCACCATGGCCTCTGGGATCAAGCGATCCGCCGTAGTCTTGCGGCGGATATTTTTTTGCGCGACCCACCACCCCCCAAAAATCTTTACCGACAAAAACCTGCCGTTTGCCGCCTTCACCCCCGCAGGGGGCGAAATCCGCTTGCAAACCCTCCCATTACGTCATAGATTTACTTAAAATTCAAAGAAAATGGACGAACGTGATACCAGGGACGACTTTCAGCAGAACATCAAACAAGACGTAGACGACAATATGCGGCGCAATATGTATAATAGACGGGGCGGCAGCCGCATCTGGGCCGGCCTCCTGCTCGTGGTCATCGGCGGGGTCCTCGTCCTCGACCAGATGGACTTCCCCCTCCCCAACTGGCTCTTCAATTGGCATGTCCTCCTCATCGTCGTCGGCCTCTTCATCGGCCTGCGCCACAATTTCCGCGGCGGCGGCTGGCTCATCATGATTGCGGTAGGCGCGTTCTTCATGATCCAGGAGCACTATCCCGATACCCAAATTGCCCGCTTCATCTGGCCCGGCGTGCTGATCCTCGTCGGCCTCATGGTCATCCTCCGCCCCAACCGCAACCGCTGGCATGGGGAATGGCGCGAAGACTGGGGCAGACGCCGCTGGAAAGACTGGGAGAACAACCGGTGGAATCGCACGGGCGGCAGCGCCACGGCCTTCTCCACTCAAAAGGAAAGCTATAGCTCCGAGGATTTCGTCGACGCCACCTCCATCTTTGGCGGGGTGCATAAGAAGGTCATGACCAAGAATTTCAAAGGCGGCGATATCACCACCTTAATGGGCGGCACCGAAATAGATCTGACGCAGGCCGACTTCACCGGCACCGCCCGGCTCGAAGTCACCCAGATCATGGGCGGCACCAAGATCATCGTGCCGGCCCACTGGGAGGTGCGCTCCGACGTCACCGCCGTCTTCGCCGGCTTCGAAGACAAACGCCAGCAACCCGCTGCCTCCAACCCGGACAAGGTCCTCATCATAAGTGGTACATCTATTTTCGGCGGTATCGAACTTAAAAATTACTAATCTATGAACTGGTATCTCAGCAAGATCATCTTCCGCATCATCTGCGGCGAAGGCGACCACACCCCGCAATTCGACGAGCAGCTGCGCCTCATCTCCGCGCGCGATGAAGAAGAAGCCTACAACAAGGCGATGTCCATCGGCCAGCGCGAGCAGGACGCCTTCTACAACCACGAACAGCAACTCGTGCAATGGAAGTTCGTCAACGTCGCCGAGCTCTACCGGTTCAGCGGCCTGCTCGACGGCGCGGAGATGTACTCGCGCATCCACGAGACCGACGACCCGGAAGCGTATACTGATCTGGCAAATCGTCGCTCCGAACACATCCGCGCCAGCACGACGCACAAGATGCTGAAGCTCCTATGATTCGCGCTTCGGGCTTACCTTAGCAAAATAAGCCCTCCGCGCGAATCCGCTAATAATTGGCCTATCCGGCCAGCGGACCCGTGGTCCGCTAACCCGCGCCTAACGCCGCTCGCCCTAAGACGGGCTCGCGGCGCCGCCATAAACGACCAATAACAAACGCACTGCGAATGGCCAAAGCACCATTGTCCCAATATAAATTTCTCCTGATCTTCTTCTCCTGGTGGGCCATCTGGGCCTTCATGCAGGTCTCCCTGCTCCTCGGGTTCGGCCTTTCCGTGCGTACCGCCCTCGTCGACAGCGTCCTCTCCAACACCCTCGTCGCGCTGAGCTGCGGGTTTCTCAGCAACAACATGCAATACTATCTGCCGAAAAAAGAACGGTACTGGTATATCCTCTTCATCAGCCTCGGCCTCACCGCCATCATCCTGCTCGCCTGCAAGGCCGTCCTCGTGCCCCTGCTCAGCGAAAAGGCCGACGGCGCCGCCTATGCGCAGTTCTTTAGCAAGAGCTGGCCGGTGCGCTTCGATATCGTCTTCCTGCAGGTGGGGTGCATGGCCATCCTCAGCGTCCTCTGGTATTCCTCCGAAGAAGAACAGGAGAACCGCCAGCGCCGCAACGACGCGGAACGCCTCGCCAAGGAGGCCGAACTCTTCAAGCTGCGCCAGCAACTGGCGCCACACTTCCTCTTCAACAGTCTCAACTCCATCAGCGCCCTCATCAGCGCCCGCCCCGAACAGGCCCGGAAAATGATCCAGCAGCTCTCCGACTTCCTCCGCGGCAACCTGAAGAAGGAAGAACAGCAGTGGGTGCCGCTTTCCGAGGAACTGCAATACCTCGAACTCTATCTCGACATCGAAAAGGTGCGGTTCGGCCATCGCCTCGATACGCACATCATCTGCGGTGACGACTGCATGAGCAGCAAGCTGCCGCCGATGCTGCTCCAGCCTATTGTCGAGAACGCCATAAAATTCGGTCTCTACGATACGACCGACGCGGTCACCATTTCCATCCGCGCCCGGGTAGAAGCAAGATTCGTGATCATCGAGGTCGAGAACCCGTTCGACCCCGAGACCAGCCGACCTAAAAAAGGCACCGGCTTCGGCCTGTCTTCCATCCAGCGAAGATTATATTTGCTCTTTGCCCGGACCGATCTGCTGGAGACCCGCGTCGCCGACAATCTTTTCACCACCATCGTTCGCATCCCGCAAACCGGCACCACCACCGACGGCGCCGCCCTCAAGCCCGCCGCCGATAACAAGCAAACACCATCAGCATGAGCACCACACCGATCAAAGCTATCATTATTGACGACGAACCCCTCGCCCGCATGATCGTTCGCGAGTACCTGCAGTCCTATACCGACATCGCCATCCTCCAGGAGCGCGGCGACGGCTTCGAAGGCATCAAGGCCATCCAGCAGCACCATCCCGATCTGATCTTTCTGGATGTCCAGATGCCCAAGATCAACGGGTTCGAAATGCTCGAGCTGGTGGAGGACGCGCCCGCCGTCATCTTCACCACGGCGTTTGACGAATATGCCATCAAGGCCTTTGAGAGCCACGCCGTGGATTATTTGCTCAAGCCCTTCAATAAGGAACGATTCGACAAGGCCGTCCGCAAATGGCTCGATACCCGGGCGACCCGCGCTTCGGATAATATTACGCACGGCCCCAGCGCGGTGGCGCATGGCCCGGCCGGAGAAAAGCCCGCTGACAACACCGAGGCCCTCCTCGAGACCGCCGCACAATCTCCCGCCCAGCAGCAGCGCATCGTCGTCAAGACCGGCGGCAAGATCAAGATCATCCCGCTCGAGGACATCCATTTTCTCGAGGCTGCCGACGACTATGTCAAGATCCACACTCATCAAGGCGCCTTTCTCAAGAACCGCACGATGAGTTACTTCGAGAAGACCCTCGATCCCGCGCAATTCGTGCGGACGCACCGGAGTTATATCCTCAACGTCAGCCAGGTCACGCGCATCGATCCTTATGAGAAGGACTCGCATCTCTGCATTTTGCAGTCCGGCGCGCAGGTGCCGGTGAGCAAGGCGGGGTATGTGAAATTAAAAGCGGTGTTGGGGTTATGATCCGCATTCTTTTTTTGCCGTTGGCCTCCTTGCCGCAGTCTGCGTCAACGCGCAGCAACCGGCCCACGCCCCGGCGCAATCCCAAAAGCCGCAAAAGCCGCCCCGAAAGCCGTGGCTCATCCGCGTCGATGACTTCTCGCCGCCCGACGGATCGCTCAAAGCCGTGCGCATTAACAGCGGCCCGATCGTCGCCGACGAAAAGGTCTGGTTCACCAACAAGCCCTCAATCAAACCCTCGTCGTCGAACTCTATACCGACGGCTTTCACGAGGATCTCTTCCTCTTTCGCAACGACGATATTCCCAGCGCCGTCATCGACAGTATGGAATTGCACACGCCGGACGGCGTCACCGTCCTCTCCTGGTTCTTCGAAGGCGAGAACTCCTGGGATGGCAAGACCGACCTCCACGGTCGGCCCCTCGCCGCGGGTAGCTTCGGTCATACCCTCACGATGTGCTTCAGGAACAACCAGCTCATCGGGCTCGCGATCAATAATACCGTGCCCTAAGCTAACGCGCCAACGCCTCCTTCACCGGTCCATCCACCGTCATCTCGCTGAACCAATGCGGATACATTGGCCGGGGCTTCGTGTATTCATCCAGCATCGTGATCTCGTCGACGGCGAGCCGGACATTGGCCGCCCCCAGATTGTCATCCAGCTGATGGGGTTTCGACGCCCCGACGATCACACTCGAGACCGCGGGCTTCGAGAGCAGCCAGGCCAGGGCCACTTGCGCAACACTCGCCTTGTGCCGCCCCGCGATCTCCCGGAGCCGGTCGACGACCGTGAAGCCGAACTCCTTGTCGAAGGGGATAATGTCGAAACCGGAGAATCGGTTGTCCTTGTCCGACAGGTTCTCGCGCGTGTATTTGCCGGAGAGGAAGCCGCTGGTCAGCGGACTCCACACGGTCATCCCCAATCCATATTGCTTCATCATCGGCACGACATCGTATTCCACGTCGCGCGCGAGGAGGGAATAGGTCATTTGTCCGTGGGTGAAGGGAGCCCAGCCGTTGGCCTTTTGCAGTTCCATAGCGGCTGCGACCCGCCAGGCGCTCCAGTTCGAAAAACCGATATACCGCGCCTTTCCGCTGCGCACCACTTCATCCAGCGCCTTTAGCGTCACCTCCAGCGGCGTGAATTGATCTTCCTTATGCGCGACATACAGGTCCACGTAGTCCGTGTCCAGTCGCTTCAAACTCTGGTCGATGGACCAAAGGATATGCTGCCGGTTCAGTCCCGCCTGTACCAGCGCCGCACCTGTCCGGAATCCCACCTTGGTCGTGATGACCACCTCTGCCCGGCGGCTCTTTAGCGCCCGGCCCAGCATCATCTCCGACTCCCCGCCCGCATAGCCGTCCGCCGTGTCGAAGAAATTGACGCCGGCGTCGATCGCGCGGCCGACCATGGAGTTGGCGTCCGCCTCTTCCGTCTTGTAGATTGTCGCGAAATTCTTGTTGCCCGAGGTGAAGGTCATGGCGCCGAAAGAAAGGCGCGAGACGACAAGGCCTGTGTTACCCAATGTTGTGTATTGCATAAAATATGGTTTCTTTTACGCGTCCTGCCCGATCCATACCGCTCCGCCAATACTGTCGCGGCTCGCACCCGTCACGCTTGCAAGCACGTTATTCTCTTCTCGCCAGCGGAGTACGCCGATGAGGGCCATGATCAGCGCCTCTTTGTAGTCGACCAGTTGGGGTTCCGGTACGACGAGGTCTACGCCCAGGCGACCGAGGTGCTCGCGAAGGCGGTCGACCAGGAATCCGTTGTGCGCCCCGCCGCCGGTAATCAGTATTTTCCCCTCTCCGCCCAGTTGCTCCACGGCCCTTCCCACCTGCTCCGCGATATGCTCCACCACCGTCCGCAACGCATCGGCCGTCGAAAGCCCGGCCTGCAGCACCATTGGCAATAACGTTCCGGTCCCGAACTCGTTCGCGAGCGATTTGGGATAGGGCGCGCCGTAATACGGCAATGCGTTCAGCTCGCTCAGCAAGTACAAATTCTGTTCCCCTGCCGCCGCCATCGCTCCGTCCTTATCAAAGGGTTTGCCTTCCCTATCAGCCAACGCATTCAACACCCTGTTCGCCGGGCAGACGTCGAAGGCGACATCTTTGTGCGAAATATTCGCGATCCCACCCAAATTCAAAAAGTACTCATACCCCGCCAGCAACAGCTTCTCGCCGATGGGGACTATTGGTGCCCCCTGCCCGCCCAACGCGACGTCCATCGCGCGCAGGTCGCTGACCACATTGATCCGGGTCGTCGCCGCCAATGCCGCACCATCGCCGATCTGCGCGGTCATCCACCGCGACGGATCGTGAAAAACGGTGTGGCCATGACTCGCGATCAGCTGCACCCGATAGTGCAACCCATGCTCCTCGACAAACCGGTTCACCTGCTCGCCCAGGTAACGCCCATACTCCACGTGCAGCAGCTGGTAGTCCAATGCCGAAAGCCCTGGCGCCGTCGCCAGCCGCCGCCGCCATTCTTCGGAATAGGGATAGGTCGCCGTCTGCAGGATCGTATACCCCCAGAGCCGGGTCCCCTGCCGCTGAGTCGACTGCTGTTCCTGTAATTCTGCATAGACGACATCCAGCCCGTCGAGGGAGCTGCCGCTCATAAGACCGATGACTTTGTAAACCATAGAGCGCAAATTTAGCGGGAAACGACCGTTTGCCCTACAGGAAGTATTTATGCACTGTTCATAGCCCCAGGAAAAAAATGATCTCGTCGCTTTTATAAAAAGCCTTGATAGTCACTAATGCTAAACTTTACTATAGCACTCCGGCGCTGTCCGCTTGCATGATTAATACTAAAATAACCTTACCTTCCCGTTTATATAACGATTTGGGCACATCTTTGCGCCCGCATCCCGCGCCCACCAATCGCGGGCTAACTGCAAGCCAACTTGAAAGACAACCTCGTCATATCCATTAAGAAAGGCGACCGAAAGGCCTTCTACACTGCCTTTGAAGAATATCACGGGAAGCTTTACCAATATATCTATAAATACAGCGGCAACGCCTGGTATGCCGAAGAGACCGTCCAGCTTTCCTTCATCCGGCTCTGGGACAAGCGGGAAGGGCTTTCCGAAGAATATTCCCTCTCCATCCAGCTCTTCCGCATCGGCAAGAGCATTCTCATCGATCTCACCCGCAAGGAAAAACTTCGCGACACCCGCGAACTGTCCGATACCTTCATCTCGGGGCCGACGGAAAGCGAACGGCTGATGTACAAGGAGCAGCTGGAAAAGGCACTCTCCGCCATCGACCAGCTGCCCGACCAGAGCCGCAAGGCGTTCCAGCTCAGCCGGCTCGAAGACCTGTCCCACAAGGAGATAGGCGAGCAACTCTCCATCTCGCCAAAAACGGTGGAATCCCATATCACCCGCGCCCTCAAACATCTCCGCAAGACGCTGCGCCTCCTGTAAAAAAAATCTTCATCCCCGGCTAGGGGATTTTCCTTTCTCATCCGAATATAGATTATGCACAACGCCGACGATCTCGATGAACAAAGCTGGGAGCAGTTCTCACCCGACCCCGACCAGCCGGTGCCGACGCAGAAGATGCGCGAGCACATCGAGCAGCACGTCGGCCTGCCGCCCGTGAGATCCATCTCCTGGCGCTGGATGGCCGCGGCCTCGGTCGCCGTGCTGGCAGGCATCGCCGGCCTCCGCTATTGGAAATCAGAAAAACCACCGGTGGTCGCCACCGCGGCAAAATCCCAAAAGGTACAGCAGCACGTCGCCATCGCCAAACAGGTCTTCACGAATACCACCTCCGCAACCCAATTCTTTACCCTTCCGGACGGCAGCAAGGTTCGCCTGTCGAAGCACAGCAGCATCGCCTTTGACAGCGGGTTCATCGCCGCACGCACTGGCGTCACCCTGACCAACGGCGGCGCCCGCATCGATGACTCTGCCGCACATCGCGAACCTACCCCCCGCCGCGACATCTTCCTCACCGGCGAAGCCGTCTTCACCGTCACGCAGGACAAGACAAAACCCTTCACCGTCCATTCCAAAGATCTCGCCGTCACCGCCCTCGGCACCGTCTTCGGCGTAGACGCCACCCACGGCAGCTTTACCACCGTGCTGCTTTATAGCGGCAAGGTCGTGGTAAAAAAACAAGAGCCTTCCGGCCGGCCTTTCTCAGACGTCTACCTGGCCCCCGGTCAACAAATTACTGTCAATCACAATGATCTCTCGGTAAGCATTCGTACGTTCCTGCCGACAGGGAATGGGGTAGCCGAAAAGACGCCGGCCCCCATCCCCCGGCAGTTGATGACCTTCACGCGTCAACCGCTGATCGAGATCTTCAACGAGCTGCACAACACCTATCATATAACCATCTCCTATGACGCCGCCACTGTGAAGAACATGGACTTCACCGGTACATTCAACAGCGAGAAAGAAAGCCTCGAATCTTTTTTGAACACGCTCTGCGACCTCAACGAGCTGCAGTTGAAAAAGACGGGCAAGGGCTTCGCCATCGAACCAAAACAACCTTAAACTACCACTACACATCACCAGGAAAAAACGGCCCCCGCGGGCCGACCAGGAACCTATTGTCTTAACCAAACCAGCAATAACGCACAAATCAAGGCTTATGATCCAACGTCGCATCAGTTTCCTCCTATGTCTATGCCTCCTCTGTTGGGTGCAGACATTCGCCCAAAGCCCCACCAACATCGCCACCGGTATCATCCGGAACGAGAATGGCGATGAGCTGGAAGGCGCGGCCGTCCGGCTACAGAACGAATCCAACGGCTTTGACCACACCGTCAACACGGACCGCAAAGGTCTCTTCCATTTTTCGAACGTACCCGCCGCCACGGGCTATCGTTTTATCATCAGCTATGTCAATTACACCAACGACACGCTCTCGGGCTATGAGATGAAGGAGAATGGCCGCATCTCGCTGAGCATTACCCTCCATGGAAAGAACACCACACTCGACCGGGTCGTCGTGGTGGGGTATGGCACGATGCGCAAGCGTGATCTCTCCTCCGCAGTCTCCGAAGTTCCCGACATGCAACAGATCCAGGAGCGGCCAGTCGTCGATGTCTCGAGTATGATCGAGGGCAAGGTGCCTGGGGTCACAGTAGTGAGCAATGGCGGTCACCCCGATCAGACGCCGCAGATAACCATCCGCGGTGTGGGCTCCCGCGGCTCTGAGAATGTACTCTTCGTCGTGGACGGTGTGCCCAACGCACCTTATAACCCTGCCGACGTCACCTCCATCACCATCCTGAAGGATGCCGCCTCCGCCGCTATTTACGGCGCCTTCTCCGGTTCGGCCGGTGTGGTTCTTATCACGACCCGTCAGGCGGGACAGGGCAAACCGGGTGTGGAATACACGGCCTTCGCGGGCGCCAAGAAAGCCTGGCGTCTACCCCAATCCCTGCGGGCCGACGTACAGGCCAAGGAGGCCAACCTCGCCTATACCAATGCGGGTCTCACTCCGCTGGATGGCTGGAATGCAACCCTCAACCCTTATGATCAGGTGACCCGTACCGACTGGATCCATTCCATCTTCCGCACGGGCCTGGTCCATCGTCATAATATCGCAGTCAGCGCGGGGACGGATAAATTTACCAGCCTTTTCGAAGGCCGGTATGAAGAGAACGAAGGGACCCTGCTCAACACCTACGCGAAGAATATCTCCGGGCGCTTCAGCGCCGGCTACCAGTTGGATCCCCATGTTAAGTTCAAACAGGAGGTCTTTGTCAATGGCAATGACAACCGGGGTACCAGCACGTCCAGTGGCTATGATGGGACGATTCTGTCGGCGATCTATATGCCACGAAGCGCCACCGCCTATTATGCGGATGGAAGCTTTGGCGGCACGGGCCCGCGCAATTCACCGTATCTGGGGATCCACGGCGATGCCGTAAACCCCGTCGCTACCCTGCTCCGCAACAAGCCCTATAACCGCAGCATCGACCTGCAGTCCGTGTCTGAGCTGAAGGTGACGAATTTCCTGCCGGGGCTTTCTTACCTCACCCGCTTCTCCTACCGCACGACCAATCTCCTGTATAAGAACTTTGTTCCGATGCGGACCGAACCGGGCAAGCCAAACAATCAAAACTCCCTCACGTATACTACAGACCGCAGCTATAACTGGATCTGGGAGAACACGCTCAACTATTCACACACCTTCGGCCGGCATGTCGTCAGCGCGATGGCCTCCACCACTTCGCAGGACGCGGGGGATATGGGCTATAGCGCCTCGGCGAAGACCTTCGACAACGAAGCTACCTGGGCGCAGTTCTTCGTGAACGCCGCCAATTTCACGGATATCAAGCCTACCGACTGGCAGACCGAAGACCGTAACCTCTCCTATGTCGGTCGTCTTTCCTACAGCTGGGCCGATCGCTATTTCCTCACGGGCAGCTACCGGTACGATCAGGCCGGCCGTCTGGCCCCCGGTCATCGCGGCAAGGGTTTCCCCGCCGCCACCGCCGCCTGGAAACTCAGCTCGGAACCTTTCTTCAACGTCCGTGGGGTCGATCTGCTGAAAGTTCGCGCCAGCTGGGGCCGGATCGGCAACATCGGCTCGGTGGGACTATATTATGGCTACCCCACCCTCTCCTCCGACTACACCTACCAGGTAGGAGATGGCGGTCCCCAAACGCCGGCCCTCTATGTCAGCACGGCCAACAACCCCAACCTGAGCTGGGAGACCTCCGAGCAGAAGGACCTGGGGCTGGACGTGAGCCTGCTCGGCCAACGACTCAACTTCACCTTCGACTATTTCAACAAACTCACCTTCGATCTCATCCAGACCCAGGACAACAACTGGCCCAACACGATGGGTCTCGGCGCCCCGCTTATCAATCAGGGGAAGATCCGCAATACGGGATTCGAGTTCGCACTCAGCTGGAAGGGTAACGTCGGTGGGGTTGCCTATGAGATCGGCGCCAATGCCGCAACCCTCAGGAACCGCGTGGAATACATCGATGATAACCCCGCCTCGTTCTGGCAGCACAGCGACGCCTGGCGCGGAACCCTGGCGCCGTATCGCAGCAAGGTGGGCCAGCCCTATTATTCCTATTGGCTGATCAAGACGGCCGGGATCTTCCAGTCCGACGCGGAGGCCGCGGCCTATGTCGATAAGAATGGCAGCCGCATCCAGCCCAATGCCAAGGCCGGCGATCTGAAATTCGTCGACAAGGACGGCAGCGGTAAGATCGATGACGGCGATCGCGTATACATGGGCAATGCCTTTCCAAAATTCACCTATGGGTTTACGACCAATCTCAGCTGGAAGCATTTCGACCTCAGCCTCTTCCTGCAGGGAGTGGGTGGCGTGAAGCTTTTCCATGCCTTTAAGGAATCCACCCTCAACGGCGCCGAGCAGGGCTACAACCGCTGGGACAAGATCCTCGATGCCTGGTCGCCCACCAATACCAAGGGCACCATTCCCCGCATCTCGGCCAGCGACGCCAACAGCAATTTCGGTACGCCTTCCGACTGGTATCTCGAAAGCGGGAACTATCTGCGGGTAAAGAGCCTGATCATCGGGTATACCTTCCCGCGTGTCATCCGCGGCAATAGTCTCCGGGTTTATATCAGCGGGGACAATTTGTTCACGATCACCAAATACAGCGGCATGGATCCCGAGGTCGGCGGTATCGGGTTGGATGGCGGTCAGTTCCCCGTCTCCCGTGTCTACGCCATCGGTGTAAAAGCAAATCTTTAACCTTTGAACTTTTTGAAAATATGAAACGAATTTTTTCCGGTTTTCTCTTAGTTGCCTCGCTCGCCTCCTGTAAGAAGGATTGGGTCGACACAAAGCCCAACGGCAACGCCTCCACCGCCAATCTCTGGACGGATGAGACGCAAGTGATCAAAGGCACGGCGGCCCTCTATGCGACCATGAAGAATGAATCCACCTGGGGTCGCGATCTGTTCTGGATGCAGAATGCCAGTGACGACCTGATCGTTGGCCGGCCCAAGGCCAATGCCGAGAATATCAAGAACTTCGTCTGTACCGGTCGCGAGAGCTATATGGCCCAGGGCTGGACCGATCTCTACAGTACGCTCAACATCGCCAATGAAGCCGTCGTCGGGCTGAAGGCTGCGACGAATCTCGATGCCGGCCTGCGCAATCGCTCCCTCGGAGAGGCCTACTTCATGCGTGCTTTCGCGCATTTCTGGATCGCCTATCAGTGGGGCGAGAAGGCCCAGGGTGTCCCATATGACAGCGCGGAGAATCCCCTGTACGGCAAGCGCATCGCGCCTCAGCAGCCTTCGGTGACGGACAATTACGCCATCATCGCCGCCGATCTGCAACGAGCCATCGATCTCCTCCCGCTTTTCAGCACCTATGCCAGTGCCGATCAGGGTCGTGCCCACAAGGCCGCAGCCCTCGGCTACCTCGTGAAGACCTACGCTTACTGGGCGCAATACGACAACAGCAAGTGGGCCCTCATCCCCGACCTCGTGGATAGACTGAAGAACGAATGTGGTCGCGCGCTGATCACGGGCCAGGCTACTGCCTTACAGAATTACAAGGCCGTATTCTCCATCGCCAACAACTGGAGTTCCGAATACATCTGGTCCGTGACCTCCAGCTATCTTGGCGGCAGCGAGTTCATGGGTGTCGTTCTCGAGAATACCGGCTGGGGCATCTACAATGGCTGGGGTTATTTCCAGCCCACCGAGGAATTGTATGACGAGTATGAGGCTTACGATCCCCGCCGGGCGGTGACCGTTCTCAACTTCGGCGATACGTTCACCTACTTTGGCCAGAGCCGGCGTTATTATTCGACCAATAGCCTTTCCGGTTTCCAGATCGGCAAATACATGGAGCCCTATAGCTATGGCACCAACGGCAATGCGGCTACGAACAGCGAGATCAACCAGGATGGTAACTATCCGACGACACAGCTGAACCTGCCGCTTATGCGTTATGCCGAGATGTTGCTCTTCAAAGCCGAGGCCCTGATCCAGCAAGGACGCAATGCCGATGCCGCCGCGCCGTTGAACGAGGTGCGTGCCCGGGTCGGTCTCGCGCCGAAGGCTTCGCCCACGATGGCTGATCTCAAACACGAACGGCGTTGCGAACTCGCGGCTGAGTGGACGGATCGATTCATGGACCTGAAGCGTTGGGGGGATGTGGCCAATATCAATATGGCGCTCCACGGACGGATCCATACGAACAAGACGGATCCGACTTCGCCGTATACTATACAGCAGGTGTGGAAGACCCGGAGTTTCGATGTGAATCGGGATATGGCCTGGCCGATCAATCCGGATGAGATCTCGCGAAGCAATGGGGTCTATAAACAAACCCCAGGCTGGTAAAAAAAATCGCTCCCTTTGGGAGCGATTTTTTTTATAACACATTTATTTCGCGCGCCACCCGCTGCGCACTCCGCAGGCAACTCTCCATTCCCCGGCTCATATTGTCCGCATAGGTTCCGGCAAAATAGATGCGCCCCTCCGGCCGCAGGATCTCCGGCCAGAACTTATGCATCTCGCCGATCGGGAAAGGTTCCATCTCGCAAACGGGTGCGAATTTATCCTTCGACCAGTCATGGGTGATTGCCTTTACGATCGTATCCTTCTTGCCCGGGTAGACCTTGCGAAAAGCCGCCAGCACCTGCTCGGGTGCGAAACCACTCGGCCCAAAGGCTTTCAGGATCACGCGCGAAGTGTCCACTCGATTTGTCTCAAGCCAGATCGAGTCGATGAGCGGGTCGCCAAAGTCCATATTGATACTCGGAATGCCTTCGTCCAGCCAGAACTTCGAGGTCGCTTCGAAGACGTAGAAAGGGTGGGAGGAATATTTGAGGTGGTCGACGACGTATTGCTTGGCGGGGGAAAGGGCAGGAGTGATGGGGATCGCCGAGAACAGCGGCAATGTGATGCAGTTGACGAGCACGTCCGCAGACAGCGTTAGTGGCCCTTTCGCCAGCGTCAGCTTGCCTCCCTGCATGGGCTTGTCCCACAGCGGGGACCTGCCCCCTGACGGCGGTCCGTAGCTTACCGTCACGCCTTTGGCATCATGCCGGATCCCTCTCACCACCTGGTTCAGCTTCACCCGTTCGCCCAGCCGCTTCGCAAACGCCAGCGGCAATTGCTCATTCCCATCCTTCAGGTGGAAGGTCTCGCCTTCGGAGAGCGGGATGCCGCGGGAATACATTAGTGCAAGCCGCCACAGCGCGTACAGCGCATTTTCATGCCGGCCGCCCAGGAAGCGCAACGCCGCCGCCGAAGCGCCTTCTCTTTTATACACTTCCGCGATCGGTATCTTGTCATATTCATCATAGCCTATACCCCACGGCTGCATGGGGTCCGCAAACTTGTCGACATATTTCTTCAGGAAAAGGGTCTGCAGCTCGTACAGCGGATGCTGTTCCAGGAACGCCAGCTCGCGGTCGTTGAATCCGAATCCTTTCAGCACCGCCGGGTCCTTCAATTGCTCGGCGGTATAAAACTTCCCGTCGATGACCCTGAGTTTATCTTTGTCATAGTGATGTTCCGATCCTTCAGCGTTCGGGTAAGGGATGGGCGTGAGTCCAAACTCCTCCACGTATTCGAAGAATCGCTCATAGCCTGGTTTGGTGATATGGTCCGCGCCCATATCCGCGTAAAGGCCTTCGGATAAGCCTTCGCGCTTTGTATACACATGCCCGCCAACGCGGCCCGAAGCTTCCAGTACGGTTACGTCGTGGCCGGCTTTCATCAGCTCGTAGGCGCAACAGAGACCCGTGATGCCCGCGCCCGCGACGATCACTTTTTTCGGCGCTGCGCCGGTGGGCGTGCGGCCCGCGCCCGCGACGATCACTTTTTTCGGCGCTGCGCCGGACATCGCGCCAACCCGCGAACCAACGGCCACCGCGGCCCCGGCCGCCAAACTATTTTTTAGAAAGACCCTTCGCTTCATTAAAAACCCTATTTGAGATTTTTTTGCAAGGCAAACTCACAAACGATAAGCTCGCTCTTGTTATCTAAATATGAAACAATAAATTTCTTTCAAAAACTAACACAGCGGAGATTCAAAGCTTTCCACGCGGGGTGCTTACATGGTCGGTGGATCATTCGATCGTCGGCAAGTGCAGCAAAAAAGGCAAACGCATCGTCAACAAATTTTTTCGCGGTTTTGGGCATTCCCTCGCCTTCAATAAACAAGGCTATTCGTGCAACTTCTTCAACAGCTGGCTCAAGGATCGTTACTTTCCTTTTGCCCATTTGTCGATAAGTTTATAAGCATGTTTCCTCCCCTCGTTGAGGGACATCTTCTTAGCAGCAACAGCCTTGGTAGCGGCTTTTGTCCGTAAATCCTCATATTCCTTCCGCGGAATGACTACATATTCCTTATTTTCAATATTCAAGGTGTTCATGCTAATACATCTACTTCTCAATTTACAAAAATACTCGCATCCAACCTAGCTTCATCCCTCCTAAAACCCATACTTAAACCCCTTATCCGGATGCGGGGGCACCTTTATCGGCGGTACCGGCTCGGCCACGATCTGCTTCTTCAAATAATCCACAGCCGCCTCCAACTGCGCATCCTTCCCCTTGAACGTCGCATACGGCAAATTATCCACCACGATATCCGGGTCGACCCCGTGCCCTTCGATCAACCACTTGCCCTCCGGCCCGAAGACGCCGAGTTCCGCCGCGCTGGCGATCCCATCGTCCACCAGTGTATTATCCGCCGACAGCCAGATCTCGCCGCCCCAGGTGCGCATCCCGATCACTTTGCCGAGCCCCAGGCGACGGAACCCTTCGGTGACCGCTTCGCCATCCGAAGCCGTCACCTGGTCACAGATGATCACCATGTGCCCGCGGAACGCATACGGCATATTCCAGACGGGCCCGCCGCTCCGCCCCTGCCAGTACATCCACGCCTTGCGGACCAGCTTCTCCAGGACCCAGCTGTCGATATTGCCGCCGAAATTATGTCGCACATCGATGATCAGCCCCTTCCGGTTGAACACGGGATAGAACTGCCGGACGAACGCATCCATATCCCCCCCGCCCATCGCCCGCAGGTGCACATAGCCGATATCGTTATTGCTCATACTATCCGTCCGCTCGCGCCGCTGGAGTTCCCATTCGCCGTAGCGAACATTATTGTCATCCCGTGAACTAAAGGGCTTCACCACCTCGGCATAGGCCTTGCCCATCTTGTCTACAAGATCCAGCTTCACCGGCACACCCACCTTGTTCTCCAGTAGAACCGAAATATCCGCCACCTGGTTCACCGGCACATTATTCACTGCCGTAATGATATCGCCTTCGTGGACATGCAGCTCCGGCCGCGCCAGCGGCGAACAGCTCTCGGGGTAATCGGGATCGTTCCGGTAAATATGGCTGATCAACGCGCCCCGCGCATCCTTATGTAACTCCGCACCCAGGAAACCCGCCGGGATATTGACCGACGAGACCCGCTTGTCGCCGCCATAGACAAAGGTGTGCAAGGCCGACAGCTCACCCACCATCTGCGCCAGCAGGTCGTCGAGTTCATACCTGTCCGTCAAACGACTCACCAACGGCTCATACCGTTGCCGCGTAGCAACCCAATCCACCTTGTGGAGATCGCGGTCATAGAAATAATCCCGCATCATCCGCCACGCATCGGCGAACATCTCTTTCCAGTCTTCCACCGGATCGACCTGGAAGCTCCAGTTCTCCAGCGTCAGCTTGTCCTTTTCGACATCGACCTTCTGGCCATTGGCCTCGTCGACGGTCATCGTATGATTGCGAAAATTGATCAGCAATTTTTTCTTGTTGCCCGACACCGTAAAATCCCGCACGCCCGAGGCGATCTCCACGGGTTCGTATTTCTTGCTCTCTTTGAATTTCAGCGCGTACAGCTTCGCCCCATCCCGGCTCCCCGCCGGACCCGCGTCCAGCCAATAAAGCCAGCCATCCGCAGCCGTCTGCAGGCCGCCGAGATTGCCGTTCCTGATCGGAAGTTGATAGAGCAGCGTTTGCAAATGGTCCCAGTCATAGGTCCGCGCCGCTGCCGTCACCTTTTTTCCTCCCGCGGCCGGATTGAACGCCGAATCCGTCAACCACGTATCCGTCGACAAAAACGGAAACCGCACCGTCGGATCCAACGCCATCGCATAAAAATTGTCCGTCTCCGTATAATAAGGCTCCGGCTGCCGCGCCCCCCAGGGCGACCCCACCCGCGTATGCAGACTCCGCTCCGAATCGAAGAACAACCAGTTGCTGTCCGTTGACCAGGCCGGACTGCCGCTGTTCAACCGCGTCGTCGTGACCGGCGCCATCTTCATCCCCCGCGTATCCACTATACAAATTTGCGAATTCTGATTCTCCAGGCCCCGGTTGAAATGCACAAATCGGCTATCGGGACTCCACCCCATGCCCCCGACACCAGCATAAGCATCCCCATATTCATACTTTACCGCCCCCGTCGCCGTCTCGATAATGCGCAGCACATCATTTTTATCATCATACGCTACAAACTTCCCATCGGGCGAAACCGAAAAACTCCGGATCATCGTCTTCGTCCCCTTCGTCAGCTGCTTCCCCGAAAATCCGTCCTTCCCCTGACCGCCGCTCCCATCCGCACTCGCCGTCCAGATCTCATTTTCCCCACTCTCGTCCGACAGCAGCGCCAGCGTCTTATCATTCATGAACTGCACGGCCCGATACCTGATGCCGCTGTGTCGATCGATCTCCACCCAACGATCGCTCTTCGCCGGCGAGACAAACACCCGGCCCCGGCTGATCAGCGCCACATAATTGCCGTTTGGCGAAAGCGCATTGTCCGTGATCGCATTCACCGGACTTTTTATCCATCTGGGTTTACGCTGATCGAAATCTGACACCAACCTTATGTCCAGCATCTTCTCCGTCCCCGTCCCCGCGTCGAACAAATACAGATCCGCCCCCTTCTGATACACGATCTCCGCCCCCGAGATCGCCGCCGACTGCAGATCCCAGCCCTTCGAAAACGTATGTTGCTTCAATCCCTTACCATCCTTTTCCATCGACCAGAGATTCATCGTCCCATCGCGATCCGACAAGAAATACACCCGCCCATTATACAACATCGGCCTCGTACTAGTCCCATCGAAATCACCCGTCAGGCAGACAGCCTCGCTCTTCCCATCGAACCGCCAGATCTGCTCGATCGTTCCCCCCTTATAGCGTTTGGTCTGGCTTCCCTGAAACGGCCACCGCGTAAAAAACAACACTCCCGTCTCGTCATAGCAGGCATCCGACCCCTGCGCCAGCGGCAGCTGCTCACGGGTAAGAGTAGCTGCGTCCAGTTGGATCAGCTGTGGCGCCGGCAGCAGGTCATACCGTTGCGTCCGATAGATCACTTTTCCGTCATTGGTAAACCCGGTGGCGCGCATCAGGCCCCCGTCGAAATCATAGGTCAGCCGTTTGGGAACCCCGCCTTCCAGCGGCATGCAGTATAATTCCCCGCTGCCTTCATACTCACCTGTAAAATAGAGGGTCTTGCCATCCGGCGAGATCAGCGGCCAGGTCTCGAGACCTTCATTGGTGGTCAGCCGGGACGAGAGACCGGTGGAGAGGTCGTACTTCCACAGATCGCCCTCGGCTGTAAAGACCACGGTATTCTTATAGATGGCGGGTGTCCGGTAATAGCCCTTTTGCTGGGCGAAAAGAAAGGCCGGGCAAAGCAGCAGCAGTGCAAGGGGAGTTCTGGTTGGCATAACGGCGGTTTAAGAGCCGGAAATTAGCACAAATCCCGCGATTCGCATCCGCCGCTCATCCTTGAGCCCGCCGGTCCCCGGACCCCGCGAACCCACCGGTCCCCGCGAGCATCCTCGATCCAAACTTTCGCTGCCCACGGGTACGTCCCGCCACCCTATCGCTGTTCCAAAAGGCGCGCCGTATCGATAGCCCCTGCCTTTAGCAGCGAATCCACGCCGACTCCCAGGCTGTCTGCAACACCGGGAGTATAAAAAGACAAATATTCGAAACGGTATCTATCCTTCTCACTGTGCCCCATCGAGCCTTTAAAGTACTCGGTCACTTCCTTCGAAATGTCCTTACCGCCCTTTTGTATCCGGGGATAAAACCCCTTTTCGAAGGTCTCCTCGCTGATATAGCCAACGCCATAACGGTTCACCGGGATCTCATGACCATTCGCATTCCTCGAGATGAACAACATCACCTTCCCTGTGAAACCCGCATCGATGACCACCTTATAGGTGGGTCTGTAGGTCGCGATAAGATAGCCCGAGGCCGGCACTGCGAGGAAGAGCAATGCAAAAGTGATGGCATACCACTCCGACCCAAGCGCACGCTTCAGCACAAACCCGATACCCAGCGCACCCGCAACGGCAGGCCCGCCGATCATACACAGGAGGAGCCAGGATGGATAGATCATTGTCGGGCTTTCCAGGAACCTCTTTGCGCAATAGCAACATAGCACCAGGGATATCGCGAGTATGACCAACTGAAGTTTTCTTTTCATTTGCTACGTTTATAGAATTGCGATCGAATGCTGATGTTCGAATTTAGCGCAAATTCCCCGGACCCCGATTCGTTCGAATGCTGCTCGAAAATAGTGCGGCGTTGATTCATCCGCGTTATGCCGTGTGCTGCCGGTTTCGCCCGCCCCGCCCATGACCCGCATGCGGTTAAGGCGGACACTCATTGTATCGAAACAGGACAGCGCCCCGCTGGCGCGCGACCATCAACTTATTGGTTTTCAAGCCTCAGCAATTCAGGCACTGTCTTGGCACTATTGCGCCCAAATCAACTGCTACATGATCAAGTCACAGCTGCTCTTCGCCCTGCGCCGGCTCGGCCGCCACAAGCTCAACACCACGATCAACATCCTGGGGCTAACCCTCGGCGTACTCGGCTGCCTGGTCATCTACCTGTATGTCAGCTTCGAGTTCAGCTATGATAAGTTCCATCCCCAGGGCGATCGCATCTATCGCGTCACCAGGGCGCTGATCAACTCTAAAGGCGACGCCAACAAGGGCGCCGGTCTTACCCCTCCGCTCGCGACCGATCTGCGGCATGACGTAGCCGCCTTTGCCGACATCACCAGTGTGTACGTCGATGACACCCGCGTAAAAGTACCCGCCGCCCAGACCACTTCGCCGTCGGCCACAACTGCGCAATCTCCAAACAGCGGTTTCGTCGCGCCTCCCGCAGTCTTTGCCGAACTGCTGCCCGGAGAACCCCACCACATCGCTTTTGTCGACCCCGAATACCTGCGCATCTTTCCGCGCCAATGGCTCGCCGGCAATCCTTCCACCGCGCTGACCGCGCCCTTTTCCGTTGTTCTCACCGAACCCGAAGCCCAGCGCTACTTTGGCGGCAACGACCCTCACGCCTGGCTCGGCCGTACGGTCATCTATCATGACTCGCTGACCATGTCCGTGACCGGGATCGTCGCCGACTGGAAAGAAAATAGCGACCTCTCAAGCCTTACCGATCTGCTCTCCTACACCACCATCCGGCACAGCTTCCTCCAGCAGGACATGAACGGCTGGAACATGTGGGAAGGCGATGCCAACGCGTATGTCAAGCTCGCCCCCGGCGTCACCGTTGCCCAGGCCGAGCGCCAGTTCCCCGCCTTTGTCGCCTTGCATAGTCAATTGTCGAAGGATACGAGGGCCGAGCTGCATCTTCAGCCGCTGGCCGAGATCCATTTCGACGGCGCCTTTAACGACAACTACGGCCGCCGGGCGCATAAGCCCACCCTCTATGCCCTCATCGGTCTCGCCCTCTTTATCCTGCTCATTGCCGCCATCAATTTTATCAATCTTTCTACCGCCCAGGCCGTCCAACGCGCCCGCGAGGTAGGTGTCCGCAAAGTGCTCGGTGGCAGCCGCCTCGGGCTCACCGGTCAATTCCTCACCGAGACCGGGTTCATCGTCCTGGCCGCGATCGCACTTGCACTTTTGCTGGCCAACCCCGTGATCCACGCACTCCACGACTTTATTCCCGCCGGCGTGGTCCTCAACCTCGCCAATCCCGCCACTATCGGGTTCGTCGTACTAACGGGCATCTTCACCTGCCTGCTTGCGGGCTGGTATCCCGCCCGTGTCCTTTCCCGGTTCCTGCCCGTCATCAGCCTTCGCGGCCAGGGTGTTCAGCAACTCAACAGCAAAAGCGGGCTCCGCAAAGGACTCATCGTCTTTCAATTCACCATCAGCCTGCTCTTCATCATTGCCACCGTCGTTGTCGGCCGGCAGATGCATTATATGCTCAATAACGATCTCGGTTTCAACAAGGACGCCATCCTCACCGTCGACTTGCGGGGCGTCCCCCGGAGCAAGCGGCAAGTCATTGCGAGCGAATTGTCGCGTCTGCCCGGTGTGCAGCAGGCCAGCCTTGCCAGCGCGCCGCCCAGCGCTTATGGCCACAGCGGTACCGGTCTGCAGATCGGTGACAAGGCTAATACCAGCATCGACGCCGGTACCGACCGCATCGACAGCAATTATCTTTCTGTGTATGGGCTTACCCTCGTGGCCGGCCGAAACTTTTTTCCCGGCGACACCGCAGGCGCCTATATGATCAACGAGTCCGCGGCAAAAGGGCTCGGCTTCAAACACCCCGCCGATGCTCTCGGCAGTGTCATGACTTCCGGCTATGGCGGGTTCGTCGGTCCCATTGTTGGCGTCGTCAAAGACTTTCATGCCGAAAGTTATCACGACGTCATCAAACCGTTCTTCTATATCCCCGGCGCCGGCGGCATCGCCAGCCTCAAGCTCACCGCCGCCTACCGGACTCCTGCGCAGGTGCGACAGCTGCTCGATCGCGCGGAGCAAATCTTCAAACAGATCGTACCCGACGCCAACTTCAGCGCCCGCTTCTTCGATGAGATCCTTGCCCGGCAATACGACCGGGAGCAGAAGACGGCGCAGGTCATGAATCTCTCCATGGCGATAGCCATTTTCATTTCCTGCATGGGTCTTTTCGGACTCGCCGCTTATACCGCCAGCCAGCGGACCCGCGAGATCGGCATCCGCAAGGTGCTTGGCGCCACCGTCCCGCACCTCGTCTCGCTCCTTTCCCGCGACTTCGTGCTGCTCGTCGTGCTCGCCACCCTGATCGCCGCACCCATCGCCGGCTGGGCCATGACAAAATGGTTAGAGGACTTTGCCTACCGGGTATCTATCCCCGTGTGGATCTACGGCATCGCCGGTGCCGGCGCCCTGCTCATCGCGCTCTTGACCGTCAGCTTCCAGGCGGTGCGGACCGCAACGGCAAACCCGGTGAAGGCGTTGAGAAGCGAATAACAAGGGCGTTCCCCGCCGATCCCTAACGCGGTCCGACCGGAAATTCGTAGTTTCGTCACCATGCGAACTGCCCCCCTCCTCGGACGCACCCGTCCGGGCTTCCCCCTCTTCGGACTCGCCCGTCTGGGCTTTCCCCTTATCGCCCTTCTCTTCGGCGCGCCTGCCGCAACCCTCGCCCAAAAAAGCACGGCGTCGAAGACCAGCACGTCGCCAATCGGCGGAACGCCAAAAGGCGATGCCATCAACATCATCTTCGACACCGATATGGGCCCCGACTATGACGACGTCGGCGCGATCGCCATGCTCCATGCCTTCGCCGATAGCGGCAAAGTGAATATCCTCGCCACCATGGCCAGCGATCGCTATGAGGGCGTCGCAGCCGTACTCAACGTCTTCAACACGTATTTCCATCGCCCCGATATTCCCATCGGCGTCCCCGGCGGCAACGCCCCCGACATCCGCGACAAACAGGGCTGGACCGACAGCATCCTCGCCAACTATCCGCATGCCATCAACGCCAACACCGACGCCAGGTATGCTGTGCCTCTCTACCGCAAGATCCTCGCTCAGCAACCCGACAACAGCGTCGTCATCGTGACCGTTGGATTCCAAACAAACCTGGCCGATCTCCTCGAGACCAACCCCGACGCCAGTTCCACCCTCGACGGCCTCCAGCTCGTAAAGAAAAAGGTAAAGCTGCTCGTATGCATGGCCGGCGCCTTCCCCCGCGGCAAGGAATTCAACATCAACCGCGACGTCTCCGCCGCACTGGCCGTGTCAAAGGACTGGCCTTCGCCGGTTATCTATAGTGGATTTGAAATCGGGAAGAGGATCAAGACCGGTCTGCCGCTCGTGGGCAACGAGAACATCCAGCACAGTCCCGTAAAAGATGTGTTTCGCATCAGCATGCGGCAGTCCACCGAGGATGCGCAGGGCCGGATGAGCTGGGACGAGACGGCAGTACTCGTGGCGATCAATGGGTTCTCACCCTGGTATACCCTGCGGCATGGACATATTCTCATCGACACCTATGGCGGCAACACCTGGGAGGATTCCATGGACGAACACGTACGCCAATCCCATCTCGTCGAAGCGCTGCCCGCAATCACGGTGCAACGGATCATCGACAAGTTGATCATGCATCAGCCGAAATAGCGCCGGCCATCCCCTTCATCCTGCGTCCGGCTCGCGCCGCCGCGCTTTACGCATTCGCGCGATGCGCCAGCGCCTTTTGCAGCAAGCTTGGCAGCGCACCAGCGATCGCACCCGTCGCCGCGGCAGACAGCCCGAACTTAGCCGCAAGGCTGCTGACGAGACCGCCTTCCACTGCTCCCGCGATGGGTCCGCCACCGGCAACCGCCGATTCCAACTTGCCAAGCAGGCCGCCAAGCATACCACCACCGGCGCCACCCAGCATTCCGCCGAGTCCACCGCCAGATCCCTCGCCCCCAGCCGCATCCGCCGGCGCCGCTGCGTTGGTTACATGACTCGCAATCTCATTATGGATCGCTTCCTGCTGCTCCGCGGGAATATGCTGCGCGATCTCGGGGTTCTCAGCAAAATGCTGCTTTACCATGTTCAGTACATCGTCAAACATAATGTTGAATTTTAGTCCCCCTAAATATAGCGAATCTGTAACCCCCGGAATACTTTTATCGTCTCAACTGATCAAACAAAAAACAATGAAACGCATCCTGTTCGCAGCTCTATTCGTCATCGCCGGCTATTTCAGTTATGGCCAGTGCGGGACCAAGGTCGTCTTTACGTCCTCCAAAACCCAACATCTCGGCGCCGACAGCAGCGTTCAAGGTTCCGAAGACGAGACCACCATCGTCGAATTCGACAAGTCGACCATCACCATCACGCCCAACGGGAATGCCATGACCGGCAAGATCAAGTCCTATACCTGTGAATGGGCAACGCCGTATAAGGTTGGCCACACCGTGCTGAAGGCCGAGATCGTGAATCAGAACGGCGAAACCAAGCAGGTCACCATCACCATCGACGGCAAGGACGGCAAGATCGTCTTCCTCGGGTCGGTCGACGACGAGCCCGAGCATAAGATCCGGATGTACGCCGATAAGTTCGAGGAGAAGCATTAGTGGCCGCCAAAAAAATCCCGCCGCCCCCGATGGCCCGATTCCCGGAAAAGCCGTAGGTTGCAACCAAACCTATGCGCGGGAACCCCTTGCGACGATATCGAACCGTCATCCTCTACGGATCGGCCCTGGCCATCCTTCTCTTCCTGCTGAAATGGCTGGAATGGCGCTTTCTTGTTTTCAACAACGCCCTGGATATCTACACCGGCGCCATCGCGGTCCTTTTCACCGGACTGGGCATTTGGCTGGCCCTGAAACTGGCAAAACCCAAAACGGTCATCGTGCCGGTACCCGCCGAACCGGCAGCACCCCCCGCCCTCGACGAAAAACAGATCGCCAAACTGGGGCTCAGCGAGCGCGAGCGGGAAGTCCTCCAACTCATGGCCGAAGGTCTCAGCAACCAGGAGATCGCCGGCCGCCTTTTCATTTCCCTCAACACCATCAAGACCCATTCCTCCCGCATCTTTGAAAAACTCGACGTCCGCCGCCGCACCCAGGCCGTGGAAAAGGCCAGACGCCTGAAAGTCATTGCCTAACATCGCAAGCGCCGAAGCGCCGCGCCGCAATCGTCAAAGCATCGGGCTCGCGCGAGCCGGGTCACCCAAAAGCATGAAAACCGACCGCACCCACCAAAATCACTCGAAAGTATGAACCCAATTTCGCGTTGCCACCCCATTTTTGTCCAACAAAATAGCAACTCATGAAAAAGACCATTTTCGCCTTTGGCGGCATCTCCTCGATCATCCTCATTCTCTTTATCGTCGGCTTCACCGTCTTCAACTGGGGCAGCGCCATCGTCGGCTATAGCGCCATGATCATTGCCTTTTCATTCATCTATGTCGGCGTCCGGAATTACAGGGATAAATACAATGGCGGCACCATCGGTTTCGGCAAGGCCTTCCGCCTCGGGATGGGCATCGCCCTCATCGGCTCTACGGCCTATGTCATCGCCTGGATGATCGACTACCACTTTTTCATCCCCGACTTTATGGAGAAATACTCTGCCATCATGATCAAGCAGGCGCAGCAAAGCGGGGCCACCGGCGCCGCACTGGATAAAAAGATCGCCGGCATCAACCAGATGAAGGAAATGTACAAGAGCCCGCTCATGGTGATCCTCTTCACCTACGCCGAAGTGCTGCCCGTAGGCATCGGCATCTCCATCCTCGCCGCGCTGCTCCTCAAGCGGAAGACCCCGCGGACCGCAATTCCTGCGATGGCCTAGCCGATTTTATTCTTTTTTGTCCCCGCCCGGCTTCGTCCCCGCACGCCGGATATTGACAAATTGGATCAGCACACTGAACCAGAACGGCGCGCCCATCGACAGGCAGCCCGCCATGATCAGCCAGCCCAGTAACAGCAGACCGATCATCCCCCAGTCGAGGTCGCCCTTGGCCGTGTGCAGGTCCTTACCCATTTGGTTCAGATGCCAGCCGATCGGCAGGTTGGTGGCGCTAAGCACCTTGGTCATACTGTCGACTGCCTGGATGCGCATCGCCGTATAAGTCCTGGCGGCGTCTTCAAGCCGGCCCTCCAGGTGTTGCCTCGCCAGCCTCGCCATCGCCGAGTCGCCATTTTTGACGGCCCCGTCGATCTTGGGGTCCTCCTCGGCGTGGATCCGGCTGACGCAAGAATCAAATTGCTTGTTGATCAGAGTAGTCACCTGTTCGGGGTGATCGGCGACCCTTTCGGCAATGCCCACAAGACTCGCCCGCAAACCCGAATCATTGGCGATACTTCTTACGAGGAAGATCACGTTGAGGTTGAAGAAGAGCGTCACGCCGACCGCGATGATCCGCACCGTCGCGACGACATGCGACTGATACCAGCCGCTGACCCGGCTCATATACCGATTGTACCAGTCACCGATCTCGTTCTCCAACTGTTCGAGCGTCGTAACATCTGTGGAAAGACCTTTCAGGACATCGACCATGGGCGGGAGGTACTCTTCCAGGCGGGTGGCCTTCAGGTTCTTGAGATCCTTGATATACTCGTCGATGCCCGCTCTGAAGCGGGCAAGCTTGTCGACAATGGGTTTCTCCCCATCCGCATCCTTGGCCTTCCCCGCGATCACCGCAATGATCGCCTTTGCAAAGTCCGCGCAATGGATATAGGAGGGCAGCGACACCTTGCCCATCATCAGCCCCCGGATCGGCGCGCTGGCGAAAACGGCCGTGGTGAGCGGTGCGTCGGCCTCCGGCAGATCCTTATGCAACTGGGTCCGCTTTGGCAGGGCCAGTCCGTCCAGGGCCTGCGCCAGCGAGTTCCACAGCATCTTGCCGCGGTATTCGAGGTTGATGGCGATGATCTCCTGGATCACGTACACGACGACGCTGAAGATCACGAAGATGAGCAACAGGGAGATGGCAATGTCGAGATATAGGTTCATGGATGATGGAATTTACAGACCGATCTGATCTTTCAGCGCATTCAGCGCCGTCGTGATCAACGACGTATTCTGACTCACCAGCCCACCCGCAAGGGTGATAAAGTTCGCCGAAATGCTGATCACCTTGTTCATCTCCTGGATATTCTTCAGCGCATCGTTGACAGCCGCCGTGGCGTCCTGCACCTTCTTGACGTAGACATCCGCCCCCTGGAAGGCGATGGAATCCGACAGCGAAAAAAAAGTATTGGAATAGGAGATCAGGCGCACCTGATCCTGCGACAGGATCGATAGCTGATCACCGGGAATATTCCCTATCTGCGAGTGGAGCTTGTCCCCCACCTGCTGGGCCAGCATCTGGTAGGCCCGGCCCATGTAATTGGCAAATTGCGCTGCGGCGACTTGGTCCATAGGTTAAGTTTAATGAACGTTTGCGGAAAGAGCATTCACGATGCTCATCATCTTATCTTTAAATGCCTGCTCATGAAGCTTGTCGATATTGTCGACGATCAGCTGACCGCCGGAAATGATCGTCTCCAGATCGTGTACCCGCGCCTGGTAGGCTGCCAGCGTCGCATCCAGCTCCTTGCGTTTTGCGTCATAGGCAAACACCACCGGCATCTTTACTGCCTTGTCCTGGGCGAAGCTGATGAGGGAGTCCGCGACCCGGTCGAGCTGCAACTGGAGGTTAATGATCCGGCCGGAAAGGTTGTCTGCACGTATCTTCAGCAACTCCAGCAGCGGCGCCACCGAGTCCCGGTAGGTCGCGATGAATCCGGGGATCTTCTTCGCCTTATAGCCCGTCGTTGCGAGGGCCGTCAGGGCCGTAGACAGGCGCGAGGCGAGGGTGGCCTCCTGGACCGAGATATTCACTGACCCATAGGTTCCCGCAGGCAGCGGCGCACTCATCGGCGCAAAATTGACGAAGGCCTGTGGGTCCGCGAACCTCGCCAATGCCGCAAAATAGGCGCTCAGGATGCTATATTCGCTGGCGATGTGGGAGTCCATCTGTTTTGCCAGGTCGCAGCGGCAATCCAGATCCCGGAGATGGTCGGGCAGATAATTGAAGATGATCGTCGAGTCATGGGAGTAGGAAGCATATCCAAATACGGCGGATCGGTTTCTGTCCAGGATCCGCTGGCTGCTGACGGCAAAGGCATTCACTTCCTTGAGGTTCGCGCATTGGGCAAAGGCAAACGCGGCAACCAGCAGCAAGCCGTAATTTCTTAGTGATAAGGGCATAATCGATCCGATTAAGTGGTCCGAATGTACTCCTTTTCCCGTAAACGGCTCATCGCCCGCCGCCAATTACCCACTTAACCCGCCAATTACTCGACCGGGCTGGCAGGACACCCGCTCACCGCGTATTTTTGCGCACTAAACTGGCAGTCGGTTGGCCGGATTCCATTCGGCCGCAAGCGCCTAGTTTTGAATGGTATAATTTCGGAGTTCCTTTTCAGGAGCTCCTTTTTTATTAACCTTCATTTAATAGCCATCCAGCCAATTTGCCCTAACCTTGCAGAAACAAACTTCTTCCTATGCCCATCCAAAATTATGGCGTCGTGCAAGGCAAGGTCTTCGATCGCATCCTGGCCACAACAAAAGACGAACACTACCAGATCCTGCTCAACCGCGGCAATAACCCGCACCGCGTGGCAGTCAATACCCAATCTACCACTCCGCCGAGCCAGGTCTTGTTTTTTTCGAACCTGAATTTTCAGCATCCGATAACCGATGCCATTCTCCAGCTGGCCCTTCCACTTGGCTATACGCCCCTGCCATCCAAACCCGGCGGCATCGCGCTGGACTTCATCCGGGGCAATCTCTTCGATACCAGCGCCATGGTTCCCCTCCCCGCCACCGCGGCCGGCACCAGCAACGATCTCAATGACCAGCTCGATCTCACCGTACAGCAGGCTATGAGCGATGCCGACGCGATCCTTTTCGCCTTTGGCCAGCATTGGGTGGATGCCAGCGGCGCGGATAAGTATTTTCCGGAGATAGATCCCAGCACCGGGATCCACGACATCCATATGAACCAGGGTAATCCCAAGGGCAGCTTCTTCAATGACAACGGGCCCTACCAGGACGGTGGACTGCTCTTTCACTTCCCTTCGCGTAACCGCTGGGCAGCCATCTTCACCGCCTTCCAGTCGCAGTCCTTCCATACCGACGATCAGACCGGCGATCCCATCACTGCCCCCGGTCCTACCGGTCCGGGTCAGCCGCAGACCAATACGCCCGTCCATATCGCCGCGGCCCTTGTCAATCCCAAGAGTGGCGACCCCGGAAAGGAATATGTACTGCTCCTCAATACCGGCGCCGACCCCGTCGACCTCAACGGCTGGACCATCGCCGATGCCCACAAGAACAAGGACAGCGTCGGCAAACATACGCTTCAGCCTGGCGATACCCTGCGGGTTAACCTCAGTGGCCATGGCGCCCAGCTGTCCAATAAGGGTGGGATTATCACGCTGTTGAATGCGCAGGGGCTGAAGATCGATGGGGTGACTTATACGAAGCAGGACGCTTCCAAAGAAGGGGCGCTGGTCGACTTTTAGGGCCGCTTTTATTTCGTATCTTCCGGATATGGACAAGAGAACCTTTCTCAAAGGCCTGACGCTTGCCGGCGCAAGCGTGCCTTTTACGATTAGCGGGATGGCAGAATGGATTAGCCGGTATGAGAGCGCCGCGACTGGCTCCGGTAACGGATCGACGGCGGCTGCGCTTGCGGGCAACGAGGAATTTTGGGCAGGCATCCGCTCGGGGTACCGCCTCAAGCCCGAGTATATCAATCTCGAGAACGGCTACTATAACATCCTCCCCGAACAGATCCTCGAGGCTTTTATCCGCCATGTCCGGGAAGTCAACTACGAAGGCGCCTACTATATGCGGACGGTGCAGTACGACAACAAGAAAGCCGTCGCCGCCCGACTCGCCGGACTGGCAGGGTGTTCGCCGGACGAACTGATCATCACGCGCAACACCACCGAGTCCCTCGACCTGATCATCAGCGGGTTCCCATGGAACAAAGGCGACGAAGCCATCATGGCCCTGCAGGACTATGGTGCGATGCTCCAGATGTTCAAACAGGTCGAAAAGCGGCATGGCATCGTCTGCAAGACCGTCTCCATCCCCAATAATCCCGTGAGCGACGAGGAACTGGTGGACCTTTATGAAAAACTCATCACCCCGCGGACGAAGCTGCTCATGGTCCCGCATATGGTCAATATCACGGGGCAGATCCTGCCGGTCCGAAAGATCGCCGATATCGCGCATTACCATGGCGTCGAGGTGATGGTCGATGGGGCGCATAGCTTTGCGCATGTGCAGCATCATATCCCCGATCTTCACTGCGACTACTATGGCGCGAGTCTGCATAAATGGCTAAGCGCCCCCCTGGGCGCGGGTATTCTCTATGTGAAAAAGGACAGGCCGGGCAGGGTCTGGCCGTTGCTGGCCGAAGCCGATGGGGTGCAGGGAATCGCCAGGCTCAATCATACCGGCACCATTCCTGTTCATACCGATCTGGCCATCAACGATGCCCTCGACTTCTACGATACGTTGGGGCATGAGCGTAAGGAAGAGCGTCTGCGCTATCTGCAGCAGTATTGGACAAAGCAGGTGCGTGATGTTCCGGGTATCACGGTGAATACTCCGGTCGATCCTGTCCGCTCCTGCGCCATCGCCAATGTGGGGGTCGGGAAAATGGCGCCGGGGGAAATGGCGAAGGTCCTGCTCGAAAAGTATAAGATCTATACCGTGGCCATCGATATGCCCGAGGCAAAGGTGCAGGGCTGCCGGATCGCGCCGAATATCTTTACGACGCCTTCGGAGTTGGATACGTTGGTCAGGGCGTTAAAGGAGATGGCATGAGCGGGCGAAGATCCTATCTCACCGCCCTTGCGGGGATCGAGTGGTTTGGGCTTATCGCCCAACTCATCCTGATGCTCAATTCAGGCGCCGCGCCAACAGGCGAATTGCTGATGCGCTTCTTCACTTACTTCACCATCACCACCAACCTGCTTGTCGGCGTTTATTCGCTCGACCTCCTCTTCCGCCCCGCGCAACCCTTCTTCTCCCGCCCATCCATACAGACGGCAATCGTCATGTACATCACCGTCGTGGGCCTCATCTACAATCTCATCCTTCGCCAACTCTGGTCTCCCACCGGCCTGCAGGCCGTGGTCGATGACATCCTCCATACGGCCATACCCGTATTGGTCATCCTTTATTGGGTTATTTGGGTCGACGCCCGGTCGGTCCAATCACGGGCCATCTGGCGCTGGCTGCTCTATCCCGCCGTCTATACGGCCATCGTCTTTGTCCGCGGCGCCTTCGCCCACTGGTATCCCTATCCTTTTATGGATCTCCAAAAACTTCCTACCGCCACCGTAATTCGCAATTGCGTGGGGATACTCGGGGTCTTCCTCCTGTTCTCTGCTATTTTTTGGTATTGGGGGCATAAGAAAGCTTCCAGTGCCCGTTGACGTAAGAGTAGGTATTCTTGAGAATAGTGACCACCGGAACGGTGACTCCGCGCAGCGGGTCAAGATGACTATAAAAACACCTGGATCGCTTATCAAAGGACAAATTCTCCACTTTATCCAGTCGGTTATCCAACCGCGGCTGCAGCTTTGACCGCCGCTCATCATGGATCGTCAGTTTCAATTGATAGCTATCCACATCATGGCCCGTGAGTTGCGCGTCTACCGTAAATAACAAGTAGTTGGCCGGCCGCATATCCCAGTTGGAATAAGACTCGATGTTCAACGCCTCCCCAAGCCGGCCATTGCTGAAATACAACAGGATCAGACTCCCGAACCCTTCGTTCGACCCTCCCCGTCGCGAGTAGTTCAGTTGCAGGAACACCCGGTCCAATATTTTCACGGTATCCATCGCCCAGTAGTCATCGAGCACGAGGGTATCCTGCAGACACGAAATGACCAGCTTTTCGCTCCCGGGTCGATAATAGAAGTTCACGTCTACCTGGATGCCCTCGAAAGAGCGGATCGTGTAGGTCTGGGCCGCGACAGGCTGAACAAGCGCAGAAAAAAGTATCGCCAGGTAAATGATCGGTTGTGCTCTCATTGCAATTCTTTTTGCAGCTGCTGCAATTTCTTCACCCCCTTTACCGGCTCCTCCGGCAGGCGCGAGATAATATTATCAATAAGGACCGACAACGCCCGGTCGTGCAACGCCGAGACTTTGAACAGCGACTGACTCATCACATCCGTCAGCCGTTTTAGCGGTGCGAATTCATTCCGCAGGTGCTCGGCGATCACGTAACCCAGCCGCGCATTGTCGAGCTGGCCCGCGGAGACCGCTATCAGCCAGAGTTCGGCCGCCGTATTGATGATCGTCTTATCGCCGTGCAGCAGGCAGGTCCCCAGGAAGACCATCGTCATCTCGCCGGGCGGCGACCAGGTTTCGTAGAGGAATTGTTCGACGGCCACGATGGTTCGCCGGTCGTTCTCATATTCCGTGCCCATCCGCTTCAGACAATGGATGACCGTCTCCGCGACAACGGGCTCGGGATTGTGCGGGACCAGCGACAGGATGCGTCGCGTATCGTTACTTAGCGAGTCGCCGAACTCGGTGCGAAAACGAAGGAAATCATAGAGCATCGGCGGGTCGTCCTTCTTGCCGGGTCGCAGGCGGGAGAACAGTTTCCCCACGATCGAGCCTTCCGGTTTGGGATATTCGCGTTCCACGATCAGGGCTTTCCGCGTATGTTGCTGCCCGCGCTTTTTGCCGATCTTCCAATCGTCCCAATCCAGCGTATAAGTTTCCATTGTCGACGCCCATTTCAGCCGGCCGGTGTAATTGTTGAATGGCTTCTCGTAATAGGAGAGATCCGCGAGCGCGTCCCATTGCTTCCGGTCGGCACGCGTCAGCGAGGCCACCATCCAGGCCGCCCGGTATTGCGCCGGTTTCCCGGGAGCAGCCTCCGGATCGAGCAGGAAGACCAGCAGATCGCGAAGCTCACCGGTCAGCAAGTCACGTGCCTGTGCCACGGCCGCATTGCGGTCGCCTTCCCTATTTTGATCGTCCCAACTGCAGCGGGAAAGGGCGATCTGCAGATCCATATTCTCCGGTTGCTGACCCGACTGTTGATAATGATGCAGCCGCTGCACCAGGACCGTCGCCGGGATCCAGCAGGGCGCCATCGCCGGTGTGCTCAGCAAGGGCAGATTGCTGCCGCCGCGGATGCGATCCAGTGTGACGAGAAGCAGCTGTTGGTACGGTTCGTAAATGGGAATTTTCCGTTTCCATTTGGCGGTATAGCTTCCCTGTTGGGGCACGACGAGCCAGCTCGTCTTCTTGCCCTCATTTTCGTTATCGAACTTTTTGTAGATCTCGAGGATGCGCTGGTTGCTTTCCGGAAATTTCCGGACCAGCCAGTTGCCAAAGTCGATAAAAAAGATGGCGAGCAGATCATCCAGCTGGCCGTTAGTCGAGCGGAACTCATTACGCGTAAGACCCAATGCCCGTTGGAAAGCCGGCTCCAGCAGGGGCAGGTCTTCCTTTTTCAGCCGAGGTGCGAATTCGATCAGGGCCGCGGCCAGCACGTCGAGATGCCAGGGTTCGTTGTTGTCGAAGGCCTGGCTGGCGAGGAAGACGAGGTCGTCAAGGGTTGCCGGAGTTGGGATGGGGGTCCATTGCCTGGGCTGCACCACCGTTTCCACGCCACTTGCCGCATTTGCCGCATCCGCATGAGTACCCGGGCCGACCGCCGCCGCCTGAGCGATGGCTAATTTCATCTCGAGCCACGGCGCCAGGGTTGACCTCGCCGTCGACAACAGACTCTCGCGAAACCCGCCGATCTCCTGCCGCAAAGCTTCATCATCCGCAGCGCCAAACTTCTCGATCAGCTTCGCCGCCCGCGTCTGCACCTCCTCCTCCTTCGAAATAAAACATTGGCAAACCCCCAATACGATGCGCTGCCGGTACCCGGAATTCTTTTGCGCCAGCTTCTCGAGCAGCATCAGGCAATTCGTCAATGTGGATTTCGTGTTAGAGGCCAGCAGCTGCGGCACCGTGTCCAAAAACCCTTCCGCTGCGAATTCCAGTTCAGTGACGATCTGCTTCATCGCCTGCAGGGCCACCGATAAAGGCTTGCTCTGCGGTGAACCGAGCACCGTGATCAGTTCCTTTTGCAACCCCAGCAATTCCGACTTCGCCGGCGCGAGTTCGACGAACAGCGACGCAAACCATGCGCTGAGGGGTTTGGTGAAATTGCGATTGCTTGCCAGCAGCGACTCCTGCAAAAGCCGCCGCCGGTCGAGGGTTCCATTGGCCGACAACTGGAGAAACACCGTTACCCAAAATCCCTTTTCTTTTTCCACGACGATCCCCCACCGATCGCTAAAATTCACGGTGGACTCCAATTCGAACAGGTACCAGATATGTTCCCGCAGTGTAACCGGATATTTCGACAGCCGCTGCACATCTATTTCGCGCGGATTTTTATCCGGCACATTGATCGACGCAGGAAGCATCCTTGCGATCAGCTCTTTGGATGGCCGGATCTGACCCTTCTCCGTCATCTCTACAACCCAGTGATAATTTGCGAAGATCGAAGCATCCTTGTCATTCAGATAGTCGCTGAGCCAGGGGGGACAGTACCAGTCGAGGATGCTCGCTACTTTTTCTGGGCTGAACCACCATTGTCCGGCGATGCGGGTAAACTCGGTTCGGGTGAGACAGGCAAAGGCGGTTTTCTTCAGCAGCTCGCGCTGTACATCAGTTCCCTTGAGATATCCCATGGTTTTGTGACCGAACGGGCTGAGAATGCCTTCGATTTCGCCAAATTCATCATATTCCTTTATCAGCTTCTTCAACTGCGGCGTCACCTGCTTCTTATCCTTATCCGTCAGGGTCTTTAAAAAATTGATCAGCGCAAATTCATTCGACGCCTCGATCAGCGCGGTCAATTGCTCAGGGAGTGGGGTCGGGCTCATTGGCTTAACTTCTTTTTTACCGCCAGCACATGCTTACACAATCCGCGATCACCCTGGTTGCGACTAAACCAGGTGCAGGTGCATCGCTCCTTTTCACCGTCGAGGATCACCGTATGATGGACGCCGGTGCCCGCGACCCGTGCTTCGACACGGCCCCCGCTGTTGCTGACTATGTCCACCTTGTCCTCGGCCAGCAATTTCTCCGCGTCCTTCAGCCGTGGATTCAGACTCAGGATGCGGCTCAGCTTGAACGGCAGTCGCCGGTAGAAGAAATGATTCTCGTCGAGGTCGAAGCCCAGCAGGCCCATGGAAGATAAGCGGGCGGCGATGTTCTCGACTCTGGCCACATCCATGCCCTCATCCATGGCCATCAACACGGGGTTGAAGGCCTGATTGGCATAACTGTATTTATCCAGCGCCTCGATCCACTCGTCGGGCACATCCTCCACCAGCGATTCGAGAGCCGCGCCTTCACCCGAAAACCCGCGCCAGGCATCGCGTGAGAGCGAAAGGCTGAATCGCAGCGGGCCGAAATAAAGTTGCCAGGTGGTGGATTGCATTTCGGGATGCGGGAAGACGCGAAGTTCGTTGGCCAGGGCTACGAGGGGCTCCATGAGTTTCAGCCGGTGGATGCCACCGACGCAGATGGCGCCCGGCATTTTGACCGCGGAGAAGATCGGTTTGTTACCCCTTACCGTGAGGAAATAGTCCGCCTTCGGCGTGCCCGAGGGCAGGGACTGGAATAATTGCAGCGCCTGAACCCTGTTGAAGGTCATTGACTTTTCGGCCTGCGACAGGAACACCTGGACCGAGGCCAGTCCCTTGATCCATTTCACGGGCAGCGGCACCTTGCGTTCGACGATCTTACCCCCACCCTGGTGCAGGGTCACGTCCTTTTGGCCCACGGACAATACTATCTTTTCATTGCGATGGATCCGGCTGAGGGCGGAGATCATCGGTTGATTGAAATCGACGTTGGTCGTACCGTTTTCGGGGAACTCGCCGTCATGCCCACCCGAAAGGACATCCACGCGGGCATAGACGCCTGCGCATTGCGAGAACCCTTCAAATCGGATCTTCTCATTGCCGGCCGTGACGATGGGATCTTTGAGCTTGGCCAGTTCGGCCGGAGACAGGCTGAAGCTGGACTGAACGACATTCGAGAGCGTGATGAGGCAGCGGGCCGTAGTATAAGGATCGGTCAGCTTGCCCCAGAAAAAGCAGGGGGCATCCTTTTTTTCGATCTCGCTGTATTTAGCCAGGAAAAGCGTCTCGTCGTCGCCTGCGCGCAACAGGCCGGAGGGATTATGGTAGGAGTAGGTGATGGTCTTGGACATAACAGGGTGAAAGGGATATAAATATAGGAAGAACCGCGATGCGACGCAAATCCCCGGATCCCCGTCTCTGCCGAGGCAGCATCGCCCTGCCGAATGCCATAGCCTCGTCGCCTCTATAAATCCTTCCTCGTCAGCTGCCGCAGCGCCTCCCGGTAGGTCTCCCCCACCGGCAACTCCAGCTCCCCGATAAAGATGCTGTTCTTCCGCACCGCGGTAATACTGCTGATCGCGACGATATACGACTTGTGGATGCGCAGGAATTTCGCGGGGGGCAGTTCCGCCTCCGCCGCCTTTGCGCTCATCCTGACCAGCAGAGGTTTGGTGCTGCTGCGCAGATGGAACTTGACATAATCCCCCGATCCTTCGACCCAGATGATGTCCGCGAAGAGGACCTTGACCAGGCTATGGTCCGCGTTGACGAAAAAATAATCCAATTCCGGGGCTGAGGGACCGGCAGTCGCCGGCCCGCTCGTACTCCCGGGTGCTCCGCTTCCAGTTGGCGCAGATTCGCTGCCCGCACGCTTCGCCGCCGTTTTCAGCTCATGCAGCTCCTGTGCCTTGTAACAAGCTTTCATAAACCGATCGATACCCACTGGTTTGATCAAATAGTCTACCACGTCCAGATCGAACCCCTCGGGTGCAAATTTTTTATAGGCTGTAACCAGAATGAACATGGGCCGCCGGGCCAGGCTTTGGATGAATTGCAGACCCGTCAGTCCCGGCATCTGGATATCCATGAACACCAGGTCCGCGCCGGTCTCCTGCAACAACTTGGCCGCCTCGAAGGCGTCCCCCGCCGTACCCACCAGTTCGAGGAACGGAACCTTGCCGATATAGTCGGTCAGCAGGTGGAGCGCCAGTGGTTCGTCATCGACTGCGATACATCGAAGCATCAGTGTAAATTTAATTCGAGTGAAACCAAAAACCAGCCTTCGCTCTGGCTCAGCAATAACCTATGTTGTGACGCATATAATAACTTGAGCCGCCGCCGGACATTCCCCAACCCGATGCCCGACCCTTTGTCCTTTACTTCTGTCGAATTGGGATTGTAGCGGTTTCTGACCGCAAAGTACAACACCCCATCCCGTACCCGCAGCATGATCTCGATGCCCGGGTTCTCGATCAGCCCCACACCATGCTTGAAGGCATTTTCCACAAAGGGGATCAGCAGCATCGGCTCGATCTCGTAACTGCCCGGCGGCGTTTCCAACGAGACGGTGATCGGAACCTTCTGGCCGAAGCGTTGCCGTTGAAGATCGATATAGCTTTGAAGATATTCCACTTCCCGTGCGAGCGGAACCCGCTCTTCATCGGTGTCATAAAGCATATATTGCAACAATGCGGACAGCTTCAGGATCGTCGGGCCGAGTTCAGGCGATTTCATCTGCTCCAGCGCGACGAGGTTATTCAGAATATTAAAAATGAAGTGCGGGTTGATCTGGCTGCGCAGGAAACTCAACTCCGTCTTCAGATTCTCCGCCTGTCGCTGCTGCGTCAACCGGTCCGCCTGCAATTTGTCCGTCACCACCCGCATCGTCGTGCTTATCGCCAATGTCAGGATAAAAGCCGGCAGCAAAAAACTCATCGCTCCCGTGACGCTGAACCAGGGCTCCGCGACGATGAGCTGGAACAACAGCCAGTGGATCATCAGCACCACCGCAAAACTCGCCAGCAGGCTGGCTGCGTAGATGAGATAGCGCCGGCGATAGAAGAGCTTGGGGAGGAACAAATACATGTTGAGATAGAACGGCCCTACCCAGAGCAGATTTGTAAAGAAATTCAAATAGAAGAACCGTTGCTCCATCGCATCGTGGTTCCGGTGCCGGCCCATTCCGTGATGGGTGTCCAGCAGATAGGGCAGGGACAGGGCCACCGCCCACACGCCGACATGGGTCAGCACGGTCATCCACCGGGTTTTGTACCAACCTGATTTCATACGCTAAATATACTTATTGTTCTTCCGTCTGTACGTTATTGTTCTTTCTTTTGAACAGGCTGGCATCCACTTTCCCGAAATTCCAGGTGATGTCGAGACGCAGCTGCTGGGGATTCCGGAGGCGGGTATACTCCTGCACAAGGTAGGTGCTGTAGGTATACTGATCCTGCTTGCGGCTGCGGAAGATATCGTTCCAGCTCAGCATCAGCGACAATTTATTGTTGAGCAGGCTCTTCTTTATTGCGAGGTCGGCCTCGTAGAAGGGTTTGATATATCCCTGGGAGGCGCTTTGGCTCATCATGTTGGGCGGGCCGGGTTGGTTGCTGTTCGTATTCACCGGAAGATTGCTCTTCGACTGATACATGCCCGTCACCTGGATGCTCCAGCTGGAGGGCAGGCGGAAGCTGGTGTTGAGCTTTCCAAACCAGCTCCACAGGGCTTGCTGGGCGATGGTTTCGCTTGAGCCCACATTTATCTTGGATTGATAGGCGTTGATATTCGTCGAGAGATCCCACCACCGCGTGACCGGCATTTGAAGGGTCACTTCCCCACCCAGCGAATAGCTGCTTTCGGCATTGATGTAGGTATTGATCAACGTCGTCGATCCCGTCGCGGCGTTGGTATCCGATTCGATATACCCCGTGATCAGGTGGTCGGAATGTTTATAATAGACCGAGGCCAGGAAGGTCGTGTTCGCGCGCCAGGTCTTGAGATAGGAAAGCTCCAGCGATTGGGTGAATTCCGGGACGAGGTCCGGGTTGCCGCGTGTGATGTTCAGCTTATTCGAGCTATCCGTGTACGGCACCAGCTGGAAGAAATTGGGTCTGTTGACGCGGCGCGTATAGCTGAGTTGCAACTCCTGACCGTCACCGATCTTCTCGCCGAGGAACAGCGAAGGGAAGAGGCTTATCGGGTATTGGTTGCTGAAACCCTGTCCCGAGTTCAGCAGGGTTCCGTGATAGTTGGAACTCTCGACGCGCAGACCTGCCTTATAACTGAAATTCCCCATGGTGCTCGCCAGCGTCGCATAAGCTGCGTATACATTGCTCTGGCTCTTATAATTGCTTGCCGCCGAGGGGACCAGGATGTAATTGTTGGAGTCCGCGTTGAAATTATAGTTGTTGTTGATGTTGAGCCGGCTTTGCAAGGCCGCGCGGATTCCCGTTTCCAGTGTCATATGCGGTGTCAGGGGATCGGAGAAATCCGTCTGCAGGATGATATTGTGATCGTTGCCCCCGCCGATGATCTTTTGCAGTTGCGAGCTCGACAGTGAGTTGGGGTTGCCGGCCAGGTAATAATTGGTTGTATAGACGGAATTGTTGGAAGCGCTGCCCGAGAAATAGCTCGCGTCCGCCGTCCATTCTTCTTTTTCCTTGGCGAAGAGTTGTTTCAGTCCCAGCGTTGCGCCGCGACCGTTGAAGGACCGGTTGCCGATGATCTCTTCCGTGCTCGCCTGGTTGATCTTGCCGCTGCTGTACATCGAGTCCGTGCTCATCGTCAGATTCGACGTGCTCGTACCCTGGTGGTGCATCATGAAGCCGGTGAGGGAAAGGGTCGTCTTATTGGTGATAAAATAGTCCAGTCCGAGGCGGCCGAAGATCATATGACCGCGGTTGGTATCCAGCTGATGTTCGTTGAGGAAGGTTGTCGGGTTCGTGCTGTAGTCGGTGCGGTTGAGCGTGCCTGTGGAGCGGTCGCGCATCATCCGGCCGTTGATGTCCGCTGAGAGATTGATCTTGTTCTCGCGGGCGTTGAGACTTGCGCCGCCGTTCAGTCCGCCATAGCTGTCGCCGCCTGCGCGGATGGAGCCATTGTAGCCCGTCTTGCGATTCTTTTTCAGGACGATATTCAGGATGCCCGCGCCGCCGCCCGAGGCGTCATATTTTGCGGAGGGGTTGGTGATGACTTCCACGGTCTCGATGGCATCCGCGGGGATCTCGTCGAGGGTCAGGGTCGTCGGCTTACCGTCCACCATGATCTGGGGGCTGGAACCGCGAAGGCTGATATTGCCGTCGATGTCCACGTTGATACTGGGGACGTTCTTGAGGACGTCCAGGCCGTTACCGCCGACCGCCGAAATATTTTTTGAGACGTTGTAGATCTTTTTGTCCATGTCTATCGTCATCGCCGGTTTGGAAGCCGTGACCACCACCTGCTCCAGTTCTTTCGCTTTGGCCGCGAGGCGCAGGGTGCCGAGGTCCTGTTCGGTTTTTGGGGGGTGGAGGGTGATCTCCTGGGTGTACTCGCTATAGCCGACCGCGCTTGCTTTCAGTTTGAGCGGGGTGTTCACCGGCAGGTCTTCCGCCGAGAAATCGCCATTCCCCTGGGTGGTCAGGCCCTTGGCCAGCATCTCCTTTCGTTTGCCGTTTGCGTCGACCGAGACCTTGAGGATCAGGACCGAAGCGCGGCTGATGCCTTTGCCCGTCGAGTCGACGAGTTTGCCGAAGAGATGGCCGGAGGCGCCGCCTTGTCCGCCCGGTCCGCCCGGGCCCATTCCGCCTGGAGCCCCGCCTGGAGGTCCGCCGCCCGGGGGTTGGGCCAGCACCCGGCCGATCAAAAAGAGGGTTATGATGAGGGTAAATAGTTTTTTCATACCCCAAAACTAGACCGCCGGGGGCGTCCATTTTGGCCAATGAGTGCAACGCCGAAAAGTTTGCGGTGAATGGGCAAAAGTCCGCGGGGCGGGGGCGGCCTGTCGGCCTGTCGCGTGCTGGCGGCCTGACGCGTGCCGACAGCCTGCTGGGCGCGAGGTTGGCCTTCCGGCCAACCCATGGTATCGCAAATTGCGATACCACGACGGCCACTCCCAGGTGTCGCAAATTGCGACACCAACCATCGCCGGCTACCGCGGGACGCGCTGCCGGGCCTCCTTGACATCCAGATACCAATTCATCAGCAAGCTGAAATTTAATAGGAAATAAAGTACAAACAAGCCCAGCATAAACGGATAGAATTTTGGCAAAGTAACAATGATTTTGAGTTGAGACCAACTGACCCACGGAAAAAAGACGATCACATTGAAGGTACTCAGTATCAGTAGGACACCTGTCATCAGAACAGCTCGCTTAAAATCGAAAAAGTAAAGCACCCCATTGAGAGTAAGCAGAGCGAATGCCAGATGGTTCCGCCAAATGAGGACATATTGAGTGGTTAAGAAAAGGATTGAAGCATAAATGGCAATGCTCAACAAGATCAAAAAAGGCAAGAGGTTTAGAAATTTCCTGAACATAGGTAAACTCAAGATAACAAAAAATCCCCGCAGATGGACCCCCCATTTAGACCATCGTACAATCTGCCTATGCCCGGCCATTTTCAAGTCACAACAAACCTGCACGCCCTAGACTATTTTTCTGCGCTCTTATTTAACTCATTTATAATATCTCTTCCAAGATATTGTGTATTCTTCTTCCTTCCGCCGGGAAAGTAAAGAGACACGCCCAGCTCATATTCCTCATTTATTTCCCGCAGCATCGGCTTTACATCACCAGCAACCATGTTGTCATTTTCATCAAATATTCGTATCATTTTGTTTGCAAATCGCTTAATAGATAGACTTTTTTTGTTTAGGTTGACCGTAGCCGTACTAACTACATCGAATCCATTGAAACTGAAATTTTTTTGCCCACTCTCCTTGAACGAATACTCGGTTATTATATAGTCTATAAATGATTTGATTATAAATTGCGAGTTGGGGTCGATAGGCTGTATCTCGGCCTCATGCTCGTATCTTATCAAATTGCGCAATGCAGTCACAAGCGATTTCTCAGGATTCTTGTGATTTGTCCATTTAAGCCATGCCGATTTTTCATTTACCGTCAAAGCATGCTTATGCATATCGGCAAACCTTTCGTTATCAATGGAAATTAGCACCGAATAAATAGGGACGCCATCATTGCAATCTTCAGATCCTTCAAATTTTGTAAATTGATTCAGCGCCTGCTTTGGATTGTTGGCTTCTTTTTTGATCTTATTCTCTATGAGGATGTAGACGACATCTTCTTCATCTTTCCGCATGATCTTAAGAAAAACATCAACAATCTGCTCTCGGTCGTTGATCGGATATTCCGGCTCGGACAACACCGAGTAGCGTTTGCTGAACTCAATTATTTTTTCACGCAAAGTTCTTTGCTGCAGATTGAGATTCGACATCAAATTCCCGGCCGGAGTATTTTCATCGATCAATTCGAGAAAAAGGACGATAAACGCATTGTTTAGTTCGTTTGAACTGTCAAGGAGGTAACTTAAAAACGAGGTTATATTAGTTTCTGAAATGCGACCGTTCCCCTGCGACAACGATTTGAATATATTCATAGCTTCTTCCTATTATGGAGGATAGCTCAAGATAGCTATTTATATTATCTTAGTACGATCTCCACACCAATGACCCTCCAATATTGCTCGGATCTCCATCTCGAATTTCCCGACAACCGGCGCTGGCTGACGGCTCATCCGCTCATTCCAAAGGCCAACATCCTTCTCTTAGCCGGCGACATCCTTCCTTTCGCCAACTCCCCAGCGCAAGACGAATTCCTTCAACGCCTCGCCGACACTTTCGAGCAGGTGTACTGGATCCCCGGCAACCACGAATATTACGGAAGCGATATCAACGAAAGAACCGGCTCGTTCACGGAAAAAATCCGATCAAACCTCACCCTCCTCAACAACACCGTAGTCGAAATACAGGACGTCCGGCTCATCTTCACCACCCTCTGGTCGCAGATCAGCCCCGACCTGGAGTGGCGGATCGAACGGAGCCTCAATGACTATTTCCTCATCCGTCACGGCGACCGTAAACTGCAAGCCGGCGACACCAACCAACTGCATGCGGCAAGCCTCGCATTTATCAAGGCGGAGCTCGCCCGGCCGACTACCAAAAAGACGGTCGTCGTCACGCACCATGTTCCGACCCTCAAGAACTATCCTTCCATGTACCGGAACAGCCCGCTGAACCAGGCCTTCGCCACCGAGCTGTACGATATGATCTATGATTCGACCATTTCCCACTGGATCTTTGGTCATCATCATTACAACCGGAGCGACTTCCTCATCGGCCGAACGACACTTACCAACAACCAGCTCGGTTACGTAAAGAACCACGAATACCGCGGGTTCAGCCTAGACCGGACGATTACGCTATAAGCTCACCCATAGTAGCGCGGGTCATTGACTGCGCAATAGTTGCAGTTATTTCGATGCGTCCCCCAAAGGTCTTATTTTAGTCTTAAACTATCATCATACGGCCCAATCCCATGGAAAGATATCAGATCGTCCTCAAAAGCTACCGACGCTTACCTGCCAAAGTCGTCAAGCTTCTCAGCGAAAATGTCCACTCGATTTCTCTGCCTGCAAATTCGTCCATCAACCCCATTGAAGAAAATATCGATAGTATTTACTTTGTCGAGAAGGGGTTATTGCAGCTGTATTCCATGAATGGCCGTAAGAAAATTACAGCCCGCTTTAAGAAAGAAGATGAGTTTATTATTTGCCTGAAGGCCCTGCCAGTCAGTAGAGAATATTGCATCGAAGCTCTGGAAGACTGCCTTCTTTGGAACATTTCCGGAGACCTTATCGAAAAGGTGTTCAAATTATATCCGCCATTCAACCATCATCATAGCATCATTCTGTGCAAAGACCTGGTGGCCTCTGGCGCGGCAAGGGACTGCTCTCTATCAGAAAATGATCCCAATAATTACTATCAACTCTGTGCGCAATTTCCGGAGTTGCTGCATCGCGTGCCGATTCCCATTCTCGCTAATTTCACGTGGCTTTCGGAGCCGATGTTCCGTCATTTGCATTCGAAAAGTTCGTTAAAAAGGCTAAAGGCTTAGCTCCGATCCTTCAACACATCGGCCATCAGAATGGTGAATCGCGCTGTGCCTGCGGAATCGGAATCTTTTTCCTATTTTTACGGTCCTTCAAACTGTGAAAATATGGCCAAATACTGCCTCACATTCGACGCCAAAGACGCTCTCGCCTGGGAACCCGAAGAACTGAAAATGGAAGTCTCCCGCCTCCTGCTCGAAAATGGCGGCGACTACCTGGAAAGCCCCATCGCCAACACCATCCTGTTCGACGACGGAAAAGACCGGTCCGATCTCCAAAGTTGGAACCACCTCCTCCTCAAACAACTCAAAGAAGATATCTTCTACTACCTCTGTGTCGTGCCCGCCACCCGCGACGGCGAATACTTCGAACGCAATGAAGGCGATCCCGACCTGAACGACGATTACCAGCAGTTGCTGGAGGATCTGGAATCAGATTAACCAAGGACCTGGCCCACCAGCTTTTTCAACCCGGCATTCCCCTGCCACCCGGCCAACTTCGCGCGCACCGCTTCACCGCCGGCGCGGGACGCATTGACAACAAGCAGCTCGGCATACAGCTCCAGCAGCTTTTTCGTATTTTTTACCGGCTCATCCGGCAATCGCACCAGGATGGCCTCGATCAGCGCCTGCAAGGCACTGTTATGTGCGGCCGATACCTGGAAGAGCTGGTTCGTCAGCAGTTCGGTCAGTCGCTTCAGCGGTGCATATTCTGTCGCCTCGAGGTCGCCGATGATCCCGCCGAACAGCTCCTGATCCATCGTGCCTGAGGACACCGCCTTCAGCCAAAGTTCACCCACAACCCCAGCGACCGTCTTGTCGTTGCTCAGCACGCCGGTAGCAAGAAAAAGATAGGTCATCGCCCCCGGGCGGTTCCAGGTCTCATACAACCATTGCACGGTGTCGAGCACGATCCGCCGGTCTTCCTCACTGATAAATTCGTCGCCGCTGCGGGTGCTGGCTACAAGATCCCCCAGGTATGACTCCGGATTGATGGGCGCCAAAGACAGAATGCGCCGGGTATCCTTCCGGTCCCCCGGACTATAAAAAGAAGTTTGATTGCGTAGCAACTCGTAAAGGCCGGCTCCGCCGTTCGCCGGCTTCTCCGCCTCTTTGTCGTATCTTATCCCGCTTCTGCCGGCAACGCGCAATCGGCGATAGGCACCGTCGATGTACTGCGATGTCTCTGTCCTGTTCTCCCATTCACTTTGACCCAGCCACCGGCCTGCCTGATCCGCCGGGACCTCCAGCGATGCCAATCCCGCCGCGTCCTTTCTTACGACAGCGGCTACAACCCAGGCCGGGGTATATTTTCTCTTTTTCGGGATCGCTCCCCCGCCAGCCAGGTAACGCATCAACTCTCCAAGCTCACCTTCCAAAGTCGGCGCCGATGCCACTGTCGACGCCACTGACGGCGCTACGCCCGGCGCCACCGCCACTTCGCCTATCCGGCACCGGGATATAGCGACCGACAGGTCCATCCTGTCGGGCTCGGCCTTCTGCTTTTGGTATTGCAGCAAGCGGGCAACCAGAACATCCACAGCAACCCAGCAGGGAGCATGACTGGGCGTGCTCAGCAGCGGGAGTGTGTTCCCTTCCGCGATGCGGATAAGCATCGTCAGCAGCAGTTGCTGATAAGGAATATTAAAGGAAGATTTTTCCGGGATCGGCATCGAACCCACATAATACCCGTCCTTCGGGACAACGAGAAAGCTTGCTTTTTGTCCTTCGGCTTCCTGGTCGAACCGTTCGTATTGCTTCCGGATGCCGGCGGATTCCGCGGGAAATTTCCGGATCAGCCAGTTGCCAAAGTCGATAAAGGCAAGGGCGAGAAGCATGCTTAAAAAACCGCCCTCCGACCAGGGTATGTTCGTCTGCTTGAGTGCCCGTTGGAAGGCGGGTTCCAGCCTTGGGAGGTCCTCCGCTTTCAACCGCGGGGCCCAGTTCACCAACGCAGCCATGATCAGATCGAGATGCCAGGATTCGTTGTTGTCGAAGGCCTGGCTCAGGAGGAAGATCAGGTCGTCGAGCTCGCGTATTATGGGGATTGCCTGGAGTTCCCCCGCCGCTGGGTCCGCGCGGCCGGCGCTAACCGCGCCGCGGCTAATGTTCGCGCTTGCGTCAGCCACCTCCGCAACAGTCACGCCGCTGGCCGTCCTTCCGCCCTCCGCAACACCTCCAATGCCGCCTTCCTCCGAAACACCGCTGCGGCTCCCTGTACCGCCCCCGGCGTCCCCTTCAAACTCCGCCAACATCTTCCTCGCCCCACTCCGCATATTCTGCCAATACGCCCGCAACTCCTGCCGCAACCCCGCATCCGCGGGATCCCCACATTTCACGATCAACTTCGCCGCCCGCGACTGCACATCCTCATCGGTATGGATAAAACATTGACAAGCCAGCACCGCGATCCGCCCCTTCCACTGCGGCGCCCGCCCGGCAAGTCCGTCCAGCAACGTAATCGAAGCCGTCACGATCGACTTCGTGTCCGAGGTCAGCAGCACCGGCATCGTATCCAGCAACGCCGCGGCGTCAAAATCCTTCTCCCCACTGATCTTCTTCAGCGACTGCAACGCCACATTCGCCGGCTTACTCCATCGGGAAGAAAGGACACTGAACAACTCCTTCTGCAACCCCAGTAGCTCCGCATCGGTGGGCGCCAGGGCCAGGAACAGATCGATAAACCAGCCGGAAAGGATCTTGTTGAAATTCCGGTTGCTCGCCAGCAGCGATTCGCGAAGCAGCCGGGGCCGGGGAAGCCGTCCCTCCGCAATAAAGGCCTTGATCAGCGGCACCCATCCCCGTTCATCCGCGGGGATATCGCCGAATCGCAACCACCGGTCGCAATAATGCAGATTGGATTCCAACTCGAACAACCACCAAAAATGTTCCTTCAAGGTTATCTCGCGTTTCAGTAAAAACTCGGGATGATATGAAGCATTGCGCCGCTCGGTCTTTAGAAAGATGGCCTCCGGCAACGTCTTTATGATCAGCTCCTGCGTCGGACGAACGAGACCGCGATCGGTCAACTCCATCACCACATGATAGTCGGCGGCTGCCTCCCAGGTCGCCATGCTGTTGACATAATCGCTGTACCAGGGTGGGCAATACCAGCCGAGGATCCCGTCGATCACGCTTCTGTCCAGGATGTTAATGGAACCCGGGATCTTGTCAAAATCCGCCCTCGTGCAACAAACGATCGCCGCCAGTTGGATCAAATGTCGTTGCTCATGCGTGCCGTGCGTGTACCCATGCCGGCGGCCACCTGGCTCACCCGGGCTGTCACCTATCGGACCAAACTCATGAAAATCCTTCGCCAGCTGTTTCACCCGCGGCGCCAGTTTCGCGCGTTCGTCCTCAGATAATCCCCGTAAATAATTCAGTAATTCGGCTTCGTCAGTATTTTCGATGATGGCAGATAAGCGGTCGGTCATAAACGAAATTTAGATATTTCCACGGAAACCGCCGCGCCCAGGGCAAATAAAAAAGGACCACCCATTACTTTCGTAAGGATGGCCCCCGGCTTTCAATTGGAAACTCATTTAGCGGCCCAGGTCGAACCTGTCGGCCTCCATCACCTTCGTCCACGCCGCCACAAAGTCCTTTACAAATTTCTCCTTCGCATCCGCAAACGCATATACCTCCGCAAACGCCCGCAACTCGGCATTCGACCCAAAGATCAGATCGACCCGGGTGCCGGTCCACTTCGGCTTGCCCGTGGCGCGGTCGCGGCCTTCGAATACCTGCATCGACTCATCAGTCGCATGCCAGCTCGTGCCGAGGTCTAATAAATTAATAAAGTAATCATTGGTCAACACCCCGGGCTTTGCCGTCAACACGCCATGTTTGGATCCGTCCCAGTTGGCGCCCAACGTCCGCAGTCCACCGATCAGCGCGGTCATCTCCGTCTCGTTGAGGCGAAGCAGCTGCGCCTTGTCGATCAGCATCTCCTCGGCCACCGCGGGAGCGTCCCCCTTCAGATAGCTGCGGAAACCATCGGCATGGGGTTCAAGCACCTTGAAAGCTTCCACATCGGTCTTCTCCTGCGTAGCGTCGACGCGACCCGTCGTGAACGGCACAGAAACCGCAACACCCGCATCCTTTGCCGCCTTCTCGATTGCCGCATCACCGCCGAGTACGATCAGGTCGGCGATGGACACCTTCTTGCCGCCCGCGGCGCCATCAAATTCCTTTTTTATCCCCTCCAACACCCCCAGCACTTTCGACAGCTGCCTGGGATTATTCACTTCCCAATCCTTCTGGGGAGCCAGCCGAACCCGAGCCCCATTCGCGCCACCGCGTTTGTCAGACCCGCGGAAGGTCGAAGCAGAAGCCCAGGCCGTCGAAACCAGCTCAGCCACCGTCAACCCACTCGCGAGGATCTTCGCCTTCAGCGCCGCAGCATCCTTCTCATCGATCGGCTTACCTTCCGCCGCCGGCAACGGATCCTGCCAGAGCAGTTCCTCGGCGGGGACATCGGAGCCGAGATAGCGAACCCGCGGACCCATATCGCGATGCGTCAGCTTATACCACGCCCGGGCAAAAGCATCCGCAAACTCATCGGGATGCTCGAAAAACCGCCGCGAGATCTTTTCGTACGCGGGATCGATGCGCAACGCCAGGTCGGTGGTCAGCATCGTCGGGTGCGTTTTCTTCCCCTTAATATGCGCATCCGGAACCGTGCCATCACCCGCACTACCCTTCGGCTTCCATTGATTGGCGCCGCCGGGGCTCTTGTATAACTCCCATTCGTAACCGAACAGGTTCTCGAAGAAATTATTACTCCACTTCGTGGGCGTGGTCGTCCAGATGCCTTCGAGGCCGCTGGTGATCGTGTCGGCGCCAAAGCCGGTACCAAAGGTATTCTTCCAGCCCGTACCCATCTCTTCCAGCGCTGCGGCAGCAGGCTCCCGGCCGACGAACTTTGAAGCCTCGGCGGCCCCGTGCGTCTTCCCGAAGGTGTGGCCGCCCGCGATCAACGCGACGGTCTCTTCATCGTTCATCGCCATCCGGCTGAACGTCTCGCGGATATCACGGGCCGACGCCAGCGGGTCTGGATTACCGTTAGGCCCCTCGGGGTTCACATAGATAAGCCCCATCTGTACCGCGGCGAGGGGTTTCTCCAGGTCTCGTTCGCCACTATAGCGTCTGTCCCCACCCAGCCAGGTGCTCTCTACACCCCAGTATACATCTTCCTGCGGCTCCCAGGCATCTTCCCGGCCCCCGGCGAAACCAAAGGTCTTGAAGCCCATCGACTCCAGCGCGATGTTCCCCGCGAGGATCATCAGGTCCGCCCAGGAGATCTTGCTCCCATATTTCTGTTTGATCGGCCACAACAACAACCGCGCCTTGTCCAGGTTCTGGTTGTCCGGCCAGCTGTTCAGTGGTGCAAATCGCTGCATGCCACTTCCTGCTCCACCCCGGCCATCATGGATCCGATAGGTACCCGCACTATGCCAGGCCATCCGGATGAAGAAGGGTCCATAATGACCCCAGTCCGCCGGCCACCAGGGCTGCGAATCCGTCATCAGCGCATGCAGGTCTTTTTTCACTGCGTTCAGGTCAAGACTTTTGAACGCCTTCGCATAATCGAAATCCTTTCCCAGCGGGTTGAAGATGGGCGAGTGCTGCCGCAGGATATGCAGCTTCAACTCATTCGGCCACCAATCACGATTTCTCATACCGCTGCCCGCGCTGGGCTTCTTTGTCGCTCCGTTGTTCAGTCCGTGAGGGAATGGACACTTACCTGTGGATGTGGATGTTTCCATTTTGAATTTTGTTTGAGGACTAAAGCTAGCCAAGTACGCAGTCCCGGCCAAATTGATATTATTTATGTTCTGATAAGTATTATCTATATGACGAAAGCGAGCGGTAAGACCGCTCGCTTTATGAATCGAAAAATAGCAATAGATGAATGGAACATACCAGGCCGGCAGCCCATGCAGCCCATGCAGCCCATGCAGCCCCGCAAGGCCGCTTATTTCGACCCGATATACTTTATCGCCGCATCCACCACCAGATCATCCCCCGCCCTATAGGCCGTATTCGTCTCCCGTGCATAAATATCGGGCGGAACCCCCACCCCCTCATAGATGGTGCCATTGATGTATTTGAACATCGTCGAGGACGTATAGACATTCATATACCCCGTCGACCCCCAGGCCGCCGTCCCGATCGTGAACTGGCCGCCATTGAAGTAGACCGGGGCCGTAAGCGGTCCATTGGCGCCCCAGGTCTGCGTGCCTATGAAGGTGCCATTCTTGTTGGGAAGCGCCTTGATCGCCATCGTCGTCAACTCCGCCATACTCACCGTCAAATGATCACCCAGCGCCACCACCGGAACCGTGATATTCGCCGATCCGCCGACCCAGGGCTTCACATAAGCAGGCGCCCAGGGCGTATAGTCCAGCCGGTTAGACCCGTTCTTCCCCGTGGTCGTGCCTATCTGGTATTGAGCAGTCGTCATTTGCCCCATTATATAATCCAGATCGGCCACCTCACCCCCGCCGTTACCCCGCAGGTCGATGACGATCCCTTTGATCGCCGTCGGCAGATTGTGGATCTTATTGAAGAAATAGGTAAACACCGGCGTCGTATTCTTACCCATCTGCGACAAGGCGAAGACGTCGAAGTACAGGTACAGGATGTTGCTGTTGATGGTCCCCGAAATGGCCGTCATCGTGGTCGACGAACCGCCGATCACTACCGAGTCGACACCTTTATGGAGCGAGGACTGATCGATATATTTCGCCGGGATCAGCGAATCCAGCACGGCCGAGGGGAAGGTGCTATCTGAAAAATAGTTGGGATTGATCTGTTGCCTGCGATATACGGCCGGACTGAAAGTATTGCCTGTCAGCTCGAAGGTCAGCGTGAAATGCGAGTCGATGATCCCCTGGCACATCTCCGAGAAATATTGCTCCGCCTTCGTCTCGTTGGCCTGGTCGAAATAGGTCAGCTGATCGAACAGCGGCTTGTATTTCGTATAGACCCGGTCCCAATTGGTTGTATCGATGCCCCAGAACACATAATTCGTGTTCATCCCGTTCCAGAAAGCCTGGAACAGGTCGGGGTAGTTATCGCCGGGATATTGATCCGGCGTCGGTGACGCGACGACGCTCTTGCGACAGGAAGAAAACAGGGACAGACCGATCACGGCTGCCAGGAATATAGAGAGGGTTGTTCTTTTTGACATAGCCGTTAATCTTTTGAGGGTTTAAGCGGATCATCACCGCCGCCGAAAAAATGCCGCAGATTTATCATCACACCGACCGATAGTCCGAAGGTGTCGTTGTATCGGGGGACCTGGTTGGTCTCGTAGCTCTTTTGCATGTCGGTCAACGATCGCGTATATCTGCCTTCGATAAATACAAAGTAGCCCTGGGGCATCTCATAGCTCACGCCCAGCGCGGCGATGGCGCCCAGTTCCAGGCGGCGGTCCTTCTTGCTGTCGAAGGTGTATTTCTGGTTGAAATTGTAGGGAATGTTCTCATTGGCGATGCTGACTGGGTTCGTGGTAGAATACACCGTGTCGTTCGTATTCAGTGAACCGATGGTCGTGCCCTGGATATGACTCGAAGCCCAGTAGGCCGCATAGCCGCCGAGGCTCACATACCCCCGGAGCTGCTCACCGCCGAAGCTGAACTGCGCCATTACCGGGAGCTGCCAATAAGAGTTCGTGTTCTTTTGATAAAGGCCCTCGAAGAAACCCGTGCGCCGGGTCATATAATTCTTCCGGATGAAACCGGGGTCGGCCTCAAAGGCCAGCCAGTCGAAAACACGGTACCGGACGGGGATGCCCGCCGAAAAGCCGGCCTGGTTGACGGCTTCGGTAAAATACTGACTACTGTAACTCGTGGAGAGGTGATTCTTGTTCCAGCCCCCCTCGACACCCACATATAGTTGGGCACGAAGTGGCTGCGCCAGCGCGAAAAAGGCCAGCAAAAACAGACAATGCAGACGATTCATCAGGTGATCTTTAAATTGTTTTGGCACCAATGCTAAAAGAAATACAAAAAATTATGCCAATGGGTTGCCTCCAAAAATAGTTATTTTTATCCATGGCCTTTTTTTTCAAGCGTAAAAACACCGATCCCGCCCCGGAATGGACCTCTTTCTCCAATCTTTCCGCATTCAGGACGATCTGGTGACCGTCGAAGATAAAAGCTGGCCCATGAGCCATATGGGTCTTGCCAATCTGGCCCAGATGTGCAACCAAAGTCCCCGGTCGGAGTGGAAATCCATTGTTACCAACCATTATGACGGGATGATCAAAGGCAAACAGTTCGAAACCGCCTTTTCCGCACGGGGTCGTCAACGTTAAACCCGAAACGACGATCCTATGGAACAGGACGAACGAACAGCTGTATGAAACGGGAATAGCCAATATCCGGCATAACTATAAGTCGGAGCTGGTCACAGAGGACATCAAAGGCCACAGGATCTGGTTCCTCCATGGCGACCACTTCTTCGTCAGCAACACCGTCCTGGACCTCCATTTACAGCCCGTCTCGATTGGCGGGAATGGTGCGCTCGTGGGCATCCCGCATCGGCATGCCGTGCTGGTCTAGCTGATAAAGCTGCCGTATGAGTTGAAGGACAACGACTTGAGCTTTACGCCGACGGATGAGTTTTTGGAGATGATGAATCAGTTGCCACCGCCGAAGTAGCAGCCAGCCCCGCGCCTACTGCAGCGCGGTAATCCGCGCCTCGCTCGTGATCACCTTCGCCTTCAGATCGCTCAAAATAGAATAAAGCCCGAAATACGTGCGATTCACGTAAAGTGAATGCCGCGACCCCCGCGCCACCTTCGACTCCCGCACCTCTTTGAGATTATACAGGTAATCCATGTAGGCGTAGATCTCGTTGAAATACGACTCGTCGCCAAAATCGAACTGCTCGCGGCGGAACGGCAATGTCAGCATATCGATCATTTTCTGGAAAAGCTCCGAGAAGAAAGTAATCTCCTTTTCCGTATCGGTTGGATGGATCATCTCCAGCTGCGTATAGATCTCGCGGCGCCGGGCCTCGTCCTCCAACACCTCCCGATTCGTCAGTAGGAAGTAATTGACATAAAAATCCTCGGGGATCTCTTTGATGCAACCGAAATCAAAGACCCCGACCGTGCCGTCGTCCCGCATGAGAAAGTTGCCCGGATGCGGATCCGCATGCACTTTGCGCAGGACGTGTACCTGGTACTGATAAAAATCCCATAAGGCCTGACCTATCTTATTGCGGGCCTCCTGCGAAGGATTGCGTTGCAAAAATTCCTTCAGATGGTAACCTTGCAGCCAGTCCATCGTGATGATGCGATCGGAAGACAACCCGGGATAATACCCCGGGAACACCAGGTTCGGGATATGGGCACATTGCGCCGAGACCTCCATACTTCGACGGAGCTCTAATTTATAATCCGTTTCCTCCAGCAACTTGCCTTCGATCTCGTCGAAATATTTGTCCATGTCCACCTCGTTCATCCCCACTATGCGAATAGCAAACGGCTTTACGAGCCTCAGGTCCGACTTGACACTGTTCGCCACGCCGGGGTACTGGATCTTCACCGCCAGCTCCTTCCCGTCTTTCACGGCCTTGTGTACCTGCCCTATCGACGCCGCGTTGGAGGCCTGCATCTCGAATTTGTCAAACAGCTGTGCCGGCGACTTGCCGAGGGTCTTGAGAAAGGTATTCACGACCAGGGGTCCCGAGAGGGGCGGGGCGCTGTATTGGGACATCGCGAATCGTTCCGTATACGCCTTGGGCAGCATGCCCTTGTCCATGCTGAGCATTTGCGCGACTTTCAGGGCGCTGCCTTTGAGGCCGCTGAGTGCGTCATAGATGTCTTCCGCGTTGTCCGCGTGAAGTTCGTCCCGCGTGGTGGCCGGGTCGATCAGCTTCTTCGTATAATGCTTGAGGTAATTGGTTCCGACCTTTAGCCCTGTGGCAACGAACTTACTCGCCCGTTCGACCTTCCCTGTGGGGATGCTTGTTTGTTCTTTCATGGTGTACTATGCCTTGTGCGGCGGCATCAGCGCTGGTGCTATTTCCTTGCGAAAACAAATTTTCCAAAATCCAGGATACTGTCCAATGTGTTACTGCTTATCAGCTGGAAGCTCAGGTTCACGGCCTTTTCGATGGCCGCGTCGGTCATCTCGAACCGATCGGAGTCGTCTTTGACCCAATATTGCAATACGAACAAAGCCTGTAGCCAGAACCCGTGTACGTAATGGTCGGATATGAACTTCCTTTCCTTCACCTCACCCGTGGTATACGCTTCCTTGATCAACTCGCGGATGTATTCATAAAAGGCTACGCGGAAGGCCTCCAGCCGGTCCAGGTGCATCGGCGGAACCAGGTATTTTTCCTTTTGCAGCAGGATATAGCTCCGGTTTTCACGGAGCTGCTGTACCCATAGGAAGTAAAAGGCCAGGAGCTTCTCCCGGGCGGAATAGTTGCGGTAGGTGTCGTCTTCTTTCAATTTGTCGAGGGTCTCTTCGAAGAAGGAGCGCCAGATATCCTTTTCGACCGCATCGAAGGAGGAATAGAGCTCGTAAAAACCGGATTCCGGGGTTTCCAGTTGCTGGCAAAAGGCAAAGACCGAGATGGGGCGTTTGCCGTTCTCCAGCCAGTATTTTATATACGCAGTCCGGATGAGTTGCTTGTCCATTTGCGGGGATTCGTTTGAGTGTATAACAGCCCGGCGACCCGCGGTGTTTACCAATTATCACATTTTATGCAAGTCTTCTTACATTTGCGTAATAAATTGAAAGATAGCATAATGGATCAACCGCGCTCGTCCGCCGACAGGCTAACCGCCACTGCCGCCAAGCTCCGGGCCCTAACCGAACTGTCAGCGGGTCCCTACGACGCCTTTCTCTACGACTGCGACGGCACCCTCGCCGACTCCATGCCCGGCCATAAGCGCTCCTATGTCCAGGTGGCTGCGAATTCCGGCCTCGACCTCGACGACCGGATCATCGACGAGCTTGCCGGGATGCCCATTCCCGTCGTTATCGGCGAGATCAACCGGCGCTACAACACCAACTTCGATCCCGTGCGCTTCGCCGAGGAAAAAGAACGGCTCTTCTTCGCAGAGCATATCCAACTCGTCCAGCCCATCGACTTCGTCGTCGAACATATGAAGGCCCATCGCGGGACGAAGCGGCTCGCCGTCGTTTCCGGCTCCGCTCGGCGCTCCGTCGAAAAGACCCTCTCCGTCGTCGGCATCGCCGATCTCCCCGAGCTGCTCGTCTGTGCTGGCGAGACGCCCCGCGGCAAACCTCACCCCGATCCCTTCCTGGCCGCCGCGGCCCAACTCGGAGTAGCCCCCGAGCGCTGCCTCGTATTCGAGGACGGAGACTTCGGCGTCCAGGCCGCCGAGGCAGCAGGGATGAAGTGGATCCGCATCGATAAACTATGACCAACAAAAAGGCCATCCGGAACCGGACGGCCTTAAATTCTTACTCCTTTCGACGCATCAAAGGCTCAAAGCGATCTTCCCAAACAACCGCATCCCATTGAACCCCATCTGCACCGAATCCCAGGGCCCGCCCGACTCATTATCCTCCGCCCAACCCTTGGCCAGCGGATTCACACCCAGATCGGGATGCACATTGAAGAGATTATCCGCGCCGACAAACACCGACACCTTCTTCGAGAACTTCCACGAAAAATAAATATCCGTCGTCATCTTGCCGCCGAAATCGAAATGCTCCGGCACCAGTACATTCTGATCGGCATCCGTCGGCACCATCGGATTGATCCCCGTCTGGTTAGGATTGTCCGCCGTCGCCGCTCCAAAACCCAGCAAGGTGATCTTCCCAAAATACGTCAGATGTGTCCCCGCCCCGAACCGGCCATACGTATAGTCCGCATTCAACGCAAACTTCGCCTTCGGCGCCGACGCGATCAAAAATGCCCGCTCCCGATCGCTAAAGAACGTCTTCTGATTCAACACCGTCCCATTCAGCGCCGGCGGCACATGCACCGCATTGATGTCCATCGTCTGCACGTTACCCGCAAACAGGATCTTCAACCCATTGCGCCCCCACTTCGTCGAATAGTCGGCAACGATATCCAGTCCATAATTCGTCGTATTCACCGCATTCGCAAAGAACTGCACCGTTGTCACCTGCGATGGGATCTGCGACGTGAAGGATGCCGGCAGCGTCGCGTCATACCGCGAGAAAAGCCCCGACAACACGATCCTGTTCTTCACCTTCACCATATAACCGTCCAGCGTAAACGTCAGCCCTTTCGCCGCCTTCCAGCTAAAGCCCGCGCTTCCGTTGACCGAGGTCTCCTGCTTCAACTCCGGGATCCCCGCGGCCCGCGTGATCGGGTCGTCATTCGAAGCGATCCGCGACTGGATCAGCTGGCCGCCGCTAAAGGACGTCAGCGTATTGGAAAAATTGATCTGCTGCAGCGATGGCGCGCGATAGCCTGTCGAGATCGATCCGCGAACATTCAGATCATCCGTCAGCTTATACCGCGTAGCCAGCTTGAACGTCGCCACCGAGCCAAAATCCGAATAATGTTCGAACCGAACCGCCCCATCCAACAACCATTCGCGGGTCACATTCAACTCCGCATCCGCATACAGCCCGATATTGCCGCGTGTCTTCGCTTTCACGTCCGCCGGACTAAAACCCGGGAAGCCCTGTGCCCCCGAAGCCGGTGTCCGTAGCGAGTCACCATTGCCGTCACCTACCAGATTTTGATAAATGATCCCGCTCGAGTCATAACTTCCATAGGACCCATATTCGCCTTTATAAATGGCATATCGCTCATACCGGTATTCCGCGCCCAACCCCAGGTTCAAGCCCTCGGCCACGCCCTTGAACGACTTCGTAAAATCGAGGTTCACAGAGTTCTGAAGGAAATTAAATCCGCCGTCATCGAAGTGATTCGGCGTGTTCGAACCCACGTTCGACGCATTGAAGGTCTTGTCGCCGTAGTAGTGGAAATCATTTCGGCCAAGGGTATTCGACAGGTCCCAACCCCAGCCCGAACCCGCGTCCCCCTTCAACCCCAGCGCGATCGATGCATCCTGCACGTGCGTCTGGATATGGGGGTTGAAATAGATCTCGCCGTCATTCGTCCGCCGCATGATGTTCCCGTCAAAGAGCAAATTCCCGTTCTGATCGACCGGGAACCGCTCCGGTTTCGCGCTGTAGTTCCGCGAATAGGCGTACGCGTCAGAGCTCTTATAGTTGAACCCGCCAAAAGAATAGAACGTCGTCCGCTTCGAAGCGCTCGTCGGCACCTCCATATTATACATAATCCCGCCCGTAGTCAGCGAGGCGTCCCCAAAAGCGCGGCGGCCCGTATTCAGGTAGGGGGTCGCGTTCTTATTCGTCTGCCAGTTGGCCGTATCCACCTGGCGGTAGGTCTTGCCTTGCTTTAAGAACTCCACTCCTACATTGATAAATCCGCCGTTCTTCCCCAGGGCCCAGCCATCGTTCAGAGACGCCGTTACCGTGTTCCCGTCGATGGCGCCGCCCGAATAGTATTGGTTGCCCGCATTGAACTTCCGGGCGTTGAAATTATAGTCGTCGTAGCCGCTCCAGCCTGCGTTCACGGCCAGGTGGCCCACGTCACGTTTCAGGATGACGTTGATAACCCCCGCGATCGCGTCCGATCCGTATTGTGCCGAGGCTCCGTCGCGGAGGATCTCGATACGATCGATCGAAGACTCCGGGAAAGAGTTCAGGTCCACGCCCGAATTCCCCCGACCCCGCGTCCCGAAGAGGGTAACAAACGCCGTCTGATGTCGCCGCTTTCCGTTGATCAGCACCAGCGTCTGATCCGGTCCCAGGCCGCGAAGCGTACCCAGATCCACATGATCTGCGCCGTCCGCTCCACTCTGTTTATTATAATTGAAGGAGGGTGCCGACACATTCAGGATCGACGTGATGTCCATCCGCGCCGTAGGCATATCCACCTGGTTCACCTTGATAACATCCACCGGGACCGGAGTCTCCGTCTTTGCCCGGGGCGCCCCGCGGGTGCCTACAAAAACGATCTCCGAAAGCTCCGACGAGGCCAGGACCAGCGCCACCGTGACATCGGCCCGTCCGCGCAATGGGACGGACTGCGTGCTATAACCGATCAGGCTTATTTCCAAAATGTCGTCCGCTTTTGCTTGTACTGAGAATTTCCCGTCGTTACCCGTCGAGGTCCCCGCCTTCGAGGACTTCACTTTGATCGAGGCTCCCGCCAGGGGGGTGCCGTCCTTGGAGTCGACGACCTTACCGGAAATGGTGGATTGAGCGTGGAGAAGGCAGGAAAATGCCAGCGACAGGATAAGCAGTGTCGATTTTCGCATACATGCAGGTTTGGTTACATAGGAAGATAGACAATTACTACCTATTTGCCAAAATCCTGTCCGCTAAATTGGATAACATTTGCTGATTATCGTGGACATATTTCAGTCCCGCCTGCTGCAGATTGGTAATATTCTCCGGGGTCACCACATCCATTTCACTGCAGGCCTCGAACAGTCCCGGCTCGAGGCGGAAATAGTCTGCCCGGTCTGCGGGTTCCAGCGTTCCGTACATCTGTTGGAGCTGGTATCCCACGGTCTCCGAATTGCCCGACATCAGAATATCGATGATAGGCTCCAGCCACTTGATCTCCCCCGCGTCCTTAAAACTCTTGTAGTGGTATTGCTTCTTCACTGAGCCCGTGCCCAGCGAGACCATCAACATATCCTTTGCCGCCGGGCACTTCGGCTTTTCCGGGTTCTTCAGCACTTTCGCGAAATCTGTTTTGCGGGCTTCCGCATAGGCGCAGAGGGCCGGGTTATTTGCGAACACGCCGCCGTCCAGCAGGCTCCAGATCTTTCCGTCGAAGGATTTGATGTGGGAAGGTTCGAAATAGGTGGGGGCCGCCGAGGTGCTTCGCGCAACATCTTTTGCGTAGAAATTATCCATGTCGCTTTCTGCTGCGTCCACGCTGGTGAAGAACATCGCGCGCCGTTCGGCCATTTCGTAGGCCGTGATCAGACAGGGGCGGATGAGGTCTGCGAGGGTCGATTCGCCGAGGTATTTCCCGAGGAGATCGTAGATCGAGTGATCCGAATATTTTTCGTTGAGGATGGCGCCCGGGTTGAGGAATTTTTGGAGGAAAGTCCGGCTGAAGATCTCCGCGCCGTGACTCACGTAGAGGTCCAGTGCGTCCTTGGCCGAATACTTTGCGGTGCCTTTTTCGTTTGGCGCCAGGTAGAGGCAGGCCAGGATGCCGCCCGTACTCGTGCCCGCTGCGAAATCCACGTAGTCGCCGATATGCAGCGTCGAATGGTTGTCTTTCTCCTGTAGCAGTTTTTCCAGCCGCATCAGGATCGTCGCCGGGATGATTCCGCGGATCCCGCCGCCGTCGATGGATAGGAGGATGATTTTTTTCATAGCTATAGAAAGGTACTGGATTTTCGCCGGATGTTGGGGAGCCGGCGGAAAATACCGACTCCCCATAGGGCGGGTGGGCGGGATTAGCCAATCACGTACATATACGCATAGTCACTATAGAAAACTTCCATCAGCTTCGAGCCGTCATTGTAATTGATCAGCTTGAACACACAGGAGATCCCTTTCTCATCATAGGCCCTCCAGGAATATTCGTGACCGCCGTCGCTATTCCATTGGTTCGTGATCTGCGTCGTCGTTGTGTAGGTCGATCCCGCGCGGTCCCCGACCAGTACGATGTCGCCCTGGATCGTGAAGCGGATGTCCACGTTGTATGGCTGTCTCCAGACATATTTGCCTTCCGAGGAACTCCAGACACCCTCGTAGGACTTGGTGGCATGGTAAACGCTTTGCGCGTGGGTGGTAAAGGAGAGGGCGAGGAAGAGGGCGGCGATGGTGGCTAACTTTTTCATAATGCTGTTTTTTTGTTGTTTGTTGATGAGACAAAGTAACAGCGCGAAAAAGCCGATGGCGGTATAGCGACCGGTCGCTAACTGGTTTTCCGCAACAGGGACCGCGCAAAAACCAACGCCACGACCACCCCGACAATGCCCTCGCCCAGGACCGTCGCCGGCGCCCCGATCCGTTCCGAGATCGCGCCCACCAGCAGCGACCCCAGTGGCATCATCCCGAAGATCGCCATCAGCGTAATGCCGATCACCCGGCCCCGCATCTCCGGCGTCGACTCTGACTGGACGAAAATATTGTTAATGGTAAACTGGGCGATGGCCCCATAGCCGACGATCGCCGCAAAGAACAACGCCAGCCGGAGATTCGCCGTCTGTGAAAAGCCGATCAGCCCCAGCCCCGACAGCAGCGTACTCGCCAGCAAAATGCGTTTCAAATGCGCACCCGGCTTGCGCGATGCGATATAGATCGTCCCCAGAACCGATCCGACCCCAACAAAGCTATTGATATACCCAAAGGTCGACGCGTCGCCCTTGAAGATCTCCTTCGCGAACACCGGCAGCACCGTGTTGTAGGGCAGTACCAGCAGGCTGACAATGCCCAACATCAGGATGACCGTCGCGATGTCCGGGCGGGTCTTCAGATAGGCAAATCCTTCCGCGAACTCCGCGAACACATGTCTTTCTCTTTTTTTCGGTTGGTATGGCGGCAGGGTCATCATCATGACCGAAATGATCACCGCGCCAAAACTCGCCGCGTTGATCAAAAAGCAGACGCTAGCGCCCCAGGCACTTACCACGAGTCCCGCCAGGGCCGGTCCCAGCAACTGCGCCAGGCTTGCTGTGGCCGTGGTGAGCGATAGGGCGTTTGGCAGGTCTGCTTTGTCGGCTACTACGTCGTTGATCAGCGACTGCCGGGCCGGGACGTCGAAGGCGTTGATGATGCCGAGGAGGACGCTTAGGACCAATATAGCCCAGACAACATTATGACCCGAGAAGGCCAGCAGGGCCAGCAGCACCGACTGGATCATTGAGGCGACCTGCGTAATGCGGATGATCTGGTAGCGGTCATACCGGTCTGCCGCCACCCCGCCCGCGACCGAAAAGAGGAAGGAGGGAAAGATCTCCGCGAAAAGCGTCACGCCTATCAGGAAAGAAGACTGCGTAAGGGAGTAGACCAGCCAGACGACGGCGGTGCGCTGCATCCAGGTGCCGAACTGCGAGACTGCCCGGCCGATAAAATAGAGGGTATAATTCGTACTGCGGAAGGCGCGGAAAAGGTTCAGCTCGCTGAGGTTCTTCATCAGCCGCAAAAGTACGAAATTGCTTCCTCACCGCCTGTCCCCGCCGATCAATAGTGATACCGCTTGATCACATAGTCTCCATTATCCTGCGTGTCCGTCTCCTGGATTGCCCGGCCGCCGCTGTCGAGCACCCAGCTATAGGTGATCGTTGCGGTCAAATTCCCCTGTCCGTCATAAAGGGTCTGCTTCGCCGGTAAATACTTCAGTTGGGAGACAACAGCATAGGGGCTTGTCGTCATTTGATAGGGATAGGGACTTCCTGAATACGTATAATTGGTGATATTCGTCGTGAACCCGCCGCTGCTTTGCACGTCCCTCAGCAGGAGGCCGCTGAAATCATAAGAGTAGTTGTTCACATAGTCGGGGACAGGATGGCCCGAAACATATTCGTAGGTTGTCCTGCTCGCCAGGTTGCTTCCACTGTACACATACCCTTCGGTGGTCGTATCCTGGGAGTCATTGTATTGAAAAGTACTGTCGAGAACGCCATTTTTAAAGTAGCCGACCTCGTGAATCGACAACTGTCCGTTCTCATAATAGTCCATTGTAATACTCGAACTGCCGCTATACGCATAGACGAATTTCTGCGTCGACGAGGCCATGGTCGTCAACCGGGCATTGTTATCGTAGGTGAGGTTGAAGCTGTCGGTCTGGTTGATGCCGCCGGCGTGCACTTCTTCGACATAGGATTTGAATTTGTTGGCCGTGCTCGAGCCATTGGAACTGCTTTTCTTACAGGAGGCGAAGATGCAAAGGGCAGCGAGGGCGTGGAGTAGGTGTTTAGTGCGCATAGAAGGTGCATTCAGATATTGACAGCGCTAAAATAATAGGAATCAAGGGGAAGTCCAAGGTCGGGAGCCGATTCACGAGCGCATCTGGTCTGCTACGCCATTACCCCCTCCAAAATCCGCATAATGCGCCGCATGCATTCCACCATTTCTTCCCGCTCTTCCTCCGGCAGCTGTGCCAGGATTTGTCGCACGAACTCATCGCTTAGCCGGTCATATCCCTCGAACACCTTCCTTCCCGCGGCCGTCAGCCGCAGCTCATACGCGCGCGCATCCGCTGCCGAAACCTTCTTGGTCACAAACTTCTGCTTTTCGAATCTGATCAGGATCTTACTCAGGTAGCTCTTGTCGATATGCAGCATCGGGACGATCTCGTTCGCCGTGATCCCCTCCTGGGTATGGATCGCGTGCAGGACCCGGGTTTCCGGGAGCGACAGCTTGCCATTCAGGAACTTCCGGTTGAGCACCCCTACCAGCGAGGTGTAGCGTCTGTTAAAGGCTCGCATCTCCGCGATCTGACTTTCCATCATGGGGTGAATGTACAGAGAAATTAGTGGAATTTGTCCACTAATTTGTATCTTCGGATGTCTCTTCATTAGACGGGGACAACGCAAGACCATGAAAGACAACCAAACTTTTCCGCCTGACGCCGCAAATTCGCCTGACGCCGCGTTTGAATTCCGTGAACTCGATCGCCGCGACAGCGGGATCATCATTCCGCTCGCCAACAAATTGCATCCCGCCATGGACGCCGCCGTATTCGGGGCCTACCTCGCCGAGATGTTCGATCTGCCCGCGTATCATTGCTTCGGTCTTTTCCAGGACGGGCGCCTGGTCGCCTTTACCAATGGCTGGATCACGGTGCGGTTCTATTCCGGGAAGCAGCTCGAGGTGGATAATGTGATCGTCGATCAGGATCAACGTTCAAAGGGCATCGGGAAATATTTCTTCGCGCGAATCCAGGAGTGGGCCACGGAGCATGGGTGCAAGACGATCGAGCTGAATACGTTTGTGCAAAACAGTAAGTCCCATAAATTCTACTATAATGAGGGGTATGTGATCCTCGGGTTTCATTTCCAGAAGAAAATTTGATTATCAATAAGTTACAATAATAAATAGATTTATTACCAGCCAAAACATCTCATTCTAACCCACTTTTGGCCAACAATAATTTTATTATCAGCCAAAACTCAATTTTTTGGCCTACTTTTGGCCAGTAATAATATCCCATTGGAACCAAAGATCATTGGCCGTGAAGCCGAGATTAATATCCTGGATAAGCTTCTTCGATCCGGTGAGCCTGAACTATTGGCAATTTATGGTCGGAGGCGTGTAGGCAAAACATTTCTTATAAGAACATTTTATCGTCGACACATTGTTTTCACTTGCACCGGTCAATATAATGGAAAGACACCCGAACAACTTACCAATTTTGCTGAACAGCTAAACCACCATTTCCCGGCAAACCGAATAATGCTGGTTCCAACAACCTGGCAGGAAGCGTTTACTGCCCTTCGTGAGCGATTGGATTCCCAGAAAGGAGGAGGAAAGAAAGTTTTGTTTTTCGATGAACTTCCCTGGCTCGATACTCATAGATCAGGATTTTTATCTGCCTTCGGATATTTTTGGAATACCTATGTAGAAAGACGCAGCGACCTTCTCGTGGTGATCTGCGGCTCGGCCGCCTCATGGATCATTAACAAAGTCGTGAATAATAGAGGAGGGTTGCACAACCGGATTACTCAAAGGATACGACTGCTTCCATTTACCTTATACGAGACAAAAGCTTATTTACAACATAGAAATATCCGTCTTGATCATTACCAGATACTCCAACTATACATGGTGTTGGGCGGTGTTCCGGCATATCTTAACTCCATAGAAAGAGGATTAAGCGCGGAACAAAATATCCAAAAATGCTGTTTTTCCAAGGACGGGATCTTGTCAAATGAGTTCACCAATCTATATGCGGCACTCTTCAATAACCCAGAGAAACATATAGAGGTCATTCGGGTACTCGCCACCAGGAACAAAGGACTTACCCGATCGGAAATACTTATCGCGGGAAAATTTCCCACCGGCGGCTCGATCACCACAGTGCTGACCGAGTTGGAGGAGAGTGGTTTTATACAAAGAACATTTCCGTTCGCAAAGAAAGAAAAAGATAGTCTATACAGACTAGCCGATGAATATTCACTATTCTATTTAAAATTCATGGAAAAGCCTGGCGGAGACCAGTTCCACCAGAACCAGGCATACACCATCTGGTGCGGGTATTCCTTTGAGAATATTTGTATCAAACATATCGACCAGATAAAAAAAGCCCTGCAGATCGGCGGTGTATATACCACGATCTCATCATGGCTCCAGCCAGGAAAAGGGAATTCCGGCGGGGCACAAATCGATCTCCTGATCGACCGGGCAGACCATTGCATCAATATTTGCGAGATCAAATTCAGTACTGCTCCGTTTGAGATCGGAAAGAAATATGCTGAAACACTTCAAAACAAAATGCTTGTCTTTCGGCAGGGGACTTCCACTAAAAAAACGCTCTTTCTCACCTTTGTTACGACATACGGCGTCATTGAGAACGACTACAAAACGCAAAGAGTGGACGCAGAAATAACCATGGATGCATTGTTTGACCAGTAGGGTCCGGGTCGCCAGGACGAGTTTGCAGACCAATAAAAAAAAGACCATCCAGAACTGGATGGCCTTGACCCTTAGAACAACTTGTCGCAAATAGTTCGAAAGTTATTACCGGGCCTCTGGGGATATCATGAAAACGTTGCTTGTTGCTCGTGAACTAACTGCTTACATTAATTAGTACTCGCAGGGGAATCCAACGTAACCGGGTTTTTCAAGTTTTTTCGTCGTTATATGGCAATTAATTGCTATACTTGAGAAACCCCTAAACAATGGATAAACAGAACATTACCACTGGTTTCCAGAATGTTGACAATTCTCAACATCAGTTCCTGATCAAATTCCTCGAAGATGTAAGCGCTCTTCCGCCCGTGCTCGAAGGGTTCGAATTCCAGTTGAAATGGCTGGATATATAGAACGGCCGGCTCCAATCCCCCGATCGAGTTTCTTACGGCCGATGCACTCGCTCAGCCTTTTCCCGATGAGTCGTTCAATTGCCTCCGGACGGAGCGGGTGCTCATGTATATCAAGGATACACCCGCGGTGCTGGCGGAGTTCAAGAGATTACTCAAGCCTGGCGGCAGGGTTGTTCTGTTCGACTTCGACTGGGATGCGATGGTAATAGCGCATCGGGACAGGGCGCTTACGCGAAAGATCGTCCGTTATGCTTCGGACAGTTTCCCAAGTGGTCGAGTCGGTGCCCAACTATTCCGGCTCATGCTCGCCGCCGGATATACGAACGTCAGAGTTCAGCCGTCTTGTTATTTCGGAAGCAGCCTGGTGTTGCAGACTGTTACAAAAAGGGTGTTTGAGGGGATCCTGCAAACCGGCGTTTCGAATAACATTTTCACGGAGGCGGAAATCGCGGAGTGGTGGAGGGCGTTCGATGAGGACGGAAGTGCAGGCAAATTATTTATCTCGTTCCCCGGATTCATCGTCAATGGGACGAAGGGCGCCAAATAAAAAAAAGACCATCCGTGATCGGATGGCCTTGACCCTTAGAACAACCTGAAATGCGTTAAATAGGTTATCACCGGGGCCTCTTGGGAATATTTTGTAGTGCGATCGACTTTGGGCGCTTTTCAAGGGATCAATGGATTTCTTTAGTTTTCTTAGGCGTGGATCAAGCGGTCTTCAAAGGTGGATTTTCGTGGTCTTCAAGGATCAATTGGGGTCTTTCAAGGTGGATTCGATCAACAGTTATAAGCGGCTTACATTAATTAGTAGCCGCACGGGAACCTAACGTAACCGGGATTCTCAAAAATTTTCAAAAAAGCCACAACTGATTCATTTTCAATGCATTTTCCTCGCCACCGCGATCTTCGAATCCGCCGTACCATAATACAACAACCACTGCCCCCTGAACAACGCCAATCCTTCAAGAAAACACACCTCATTCACCTGCCCGGTGATCTCATACGGCTTATCCGGCTTCATGAAATAATTACTCAGCCGGTGCACCACCTTTAACGGATCGCTCTTGTCAAGCAGCACCTGCGACGCAGCATAGGTGCCTTCGGCCAGCGCGGTATCCCCGATGGCCGGGACATTGCGGCTGTTGAAGATCAGCAGGATGCCTTTGTCCGTCAGCATCGCAGGGGGACCGGACTCCACCAGGTCGCTGTCGAAATGTTTGGCGCGCGTCGGCACGACGATCTTCAGGTCCGGCATGGACAACGCCTGGCCCCGCAGGGCCACCGGATCAGCTTCCCCGGGATGCTTTTCCACCGGCGTCCAGTTGAGCAGATCGTCGCTGGTAGCCGCCCAGATAAACTGATCACCCCAGTACATCCAATATTTCCCGCCCAGCTTAGTCGCCACCACCCTGCCATCCGCCTCATAGGTCGACACGATCGAACCCGACTTGGACCATTTGTCGACATACTTGCCGCCATACGCGTGGGCAAAAGCATGACCCTTCTTTGTCCAATGCACGAGGTCCGGCGAGGTCGCGACGAGGAGCCGCGCCATATTGCCGTCGTAGGCGGTATAGGTCATATAATACATGCCCTGCTCATCCTGCACCACCCGCGGGTCTTCGCAGCCGCCTTCCCACTCATACCTTTTCTCCGCATCCTCCGCCGGGTAAAGCACCGGCGCCGGTTGGCGGGTGAAATGCAACCCGTCATCACTCACGGCCAGCCCTACCCGCGAGGTGCCCGAGGGCTTGCCCACCTTATCCTGCGCCCGGTACAACATATACACCTTCCCGTCGCGAACGACGATCGCGGGATTGAAGACATCCTTCTCCTCCCACGACAGCTTCTGCCGGCGGATCGGGTCGGTAAAACTCCCCGTCCCGGGCGTCAGCACGGGGTTGACACTGTCCACCTTTTCGAAATCGACGAGGGCCCAACCCGTGGAGTCGGGAGACGCGGCCACACTGTCGGCGCTCTTCGTCGTCCCCGCGGAACTATCCCGTCCCTGGCAACCCGCATTCCCGGCCGCGACAACACCCGCCAATAACATATACATTAAGGACTTTCTCATGAGTTCAATAGTTTAAATAGCGACAAGAACCGCTTGTTTCTTCATCTCAAAGACTGCTTTCGTCGGTGTAGATGGATAGCACCTGCGCATCCGTCAGCGCCGTGTTGTAAAAGCGGATATCGTCCAGGGCCCCCATGAAAAAATCCGCGCCCCAGAAATAATTCGGGTCGTTGGTATCCGTCAGGTTGTAGACCGATTTCGGCAATTCGTTGCCGATGGTCAGGTCGATATTCGCAGGAACCGACATCGGCGTCCCGGTCACGGCGGCCGTCCGGATCAGCTTCCCGTTGATATAGAATTTCTCCGTGCCCGGTGTAAAGGTCACGGCGACATGCACCCACACATTGGGTCCGTCCACCGCCACGCCGCCGTCGTCGACGTCATGATAGCCGGTACTCGTCTGTACGGTGAGGAAGGGCAGGTTGCCACCTTGCAGCTGGAATTTGTAGCCGTTCCACCGGTTGTAAGAGAACATGTAGTTGTTCGCGTTGGTGCCGTCGCGCTTCACCCAGATAAGGATCGTAAAGCTCTGGGGGTTGAGGTCCGCGCTATGCGGTACCTGGATGTTGGCGCCGTTGTTGAAATAATAGGCGTTGTTCGCCCGGCCGAAACGGTCCGCGACGAGTACCGGCAGGGTCCCGCCGTCTGTCGCCGTGGCGGCACTGGAGCCCACCCATCCCGTCTTCAGGGTCCCATCGTGTCCGTTGCCCGAAGAATCCTTTGCGCTGCCGGTAAAGGTCCAGTAGCCGACGAGATTCGCCGCCGACACCTGCTGGAGGAGTTGGTTGTTGAACTGATCGGCCATATGCAACAGGCTGTTCAGCGCGTTGTTCACCTCCTGTTGGGTGTAAGTGCTGCTCGCGCTTACCTGTTTGGCCAACTGGATCGCCGAGTCGAGGGCCTCTTTGGCCCCCACCGCGTAGGTCCCGGGTTTGGAGCCCTCCACCGCGTTGTTATACACCTTGGTCAGGGAATCGATGGCGGTGTTGAGCGCCGTCTTATCGGTGTTGTAGTTCGGCTTGCCGCTGCTCTTCTTGCACGATACCGCCGCCATCAACAGGATTCCGGCGATGGCCGGGAAGAGTATTGATTGTAAGATACGCATGGATGATAAGTTTTGTCGGTTACTTGAAAAGGTTCGGATTGGCATCCCGCTCGCTTTGCGGGATCGGGAACCATTTGTTCGTATCGTAGTTGAAGTTCGGTGCGATGGGCGTCAGCGCCGCCGTCGCATAGGCCTTACCATACCGGATGATGTCGAAGAAGCGGTGGAACTCCAGCGCCAGCTCCGAGCGCCGCTCCCTGCGGATGATGTCCCGCAGCTGGGTTGGGTCGACGGTCGCGATATCCGGCAACAATCCCGCGGGCACCGCCGGATAGCCGGGAAGGCTATTGTCATATTGGTAGGAATTTCTCGCCCGGGCCCGCACCTTGTTCAACGGCACAAGCGCCGCCGCAGACTGGCCGCTTTCGTTCAGCGCCTCGGCATCGATCAGCAGGATCTCCCCGAGCCGCAGCGCTTCATAATTTATCGTCCCCACGTTCTTCGTCGCCGCGGGTACCTCCGACAGGGGCTGGCACATCTTCTTGCAATTGTAACCCGTACTGCTCCAGGTGGGATCATAGTTCAGGTCGAAATAGGAATGGCCGGTGCGTGCGATCGTATAGTCCAGCCGCGGATCGGGCTGGCCTCCGGTCGCGGTCTCGTAGTTGTCCACCAGGTTCTGCGTCGGCAGGAAGAAACCATAGCCGTTCGTAGGCGCGGGCGGCCGCGGTGCAAACCACACATTCAGTTCGTTGCCGATCCCCAGGGTGCCGGCGAGATGGTTGACCGTAAAGATCTCCTCCGTGTTATCCTTTGTAGCCGCGCTGAAGTTATCTGCATAGTTATTGGTCAGCTTATATCCCATCCATTCCACCTGTTCCGCTGTCTGGGCCGCCAGCTGATAATGATTGGCCAGGTCGCTGTGGAAGAGATAGGTCTTCGCGAGCAGGGCCAGGGCCGCTCCCTTTGTCGCCACGCCCAATTGCGAAGCCGTCGCCGGTAGAACGGCCGCGGCGGCGATACAATCCTGCTCTATTTGCGTATAGACCGTATCCTGCGGCCGGGCCGGAGACTGGGCTTCTTTGGCCGTCTCCACCTTGAGATGCAGCGGAATATTACCGTAGCAGGTAGTCAGGATAAAATAGTAATAGGCCCGCAGGAATTTCGCCTGCGCGATGCCCGACTGCTGCAGGGTGGAAGATACCTTGTCATTTCCTGTTAGTCCGTCCAGGACCACGTTACAGGCAAAGACCCCGTTGTAATAGTTCTTCCACACAGCCTCCACCGCCGAGTTCGTGGGCAGGATATTGAACTGGTTCACGGATTGGAAATCGGGCTGGTCGCCAACGCTGCTCCCGCCCTTGATCGCATCGTCCGAGGCCAGGTCGCCCAGCACCCAGATGGCATTGTTCGCACCTGCATTGAAGGAAAGGTATTTGTATGCCTCGTTCACGGCCTGCTGCGCATTGGCATCCGAGGTGAAGAAGTCGCCGGGTGTATAGCTGCCCTGAACGGGCTGGTCGAGGATCTTCTTGCAACCGCCGCCTGTAAATGCTGCGACGGCCGCTAGAATGAAAAGAAAATGGGTTATCCGCATGACAAGATCTTTATGAGTTAGAAATTAATGTTAGCGCCCACGGTGAATGTCCGCGCGGCAGGATAGGTGCCCCAGTCGATGTTCAGCGCCTTGGGTCCGTCATTGGCCGATGCCGCGTTGGCGCTGGTCGTCATTTCGGGATCCAGCCCGGAGTATTTGGTGATCGTGAAGGCGTTCTGCACGCTCGCATAAATGCGCATGGATTTTATATTCAGCCGGTTCAGCGCGGTCGGGGACAGGTTGTACCCCAGCTGGATATTCTTCAGCTTTAGGTAGTCCCCGCTCTCCAGGAACCGGGTCGACATCTGTTTGTTGTTCTGCGCGTCCGTCCAGGACAGCAACGGGATGGAATTGCTCGTTCCCGCCCCATGCCAGCTTTTTGTCGCGACCTTCTCGGTCATATTGAAGGGCCGGTAGAAACCTTCGATGTCCATCCCTATCTGGTTGTAGATCTTGTCGCCGCTGACGCCCTGGAAGAAAAGGCTCAGATCGAAATTCCGGTATGACACATGTCCCGTCAGCGCGTAGGTCAGGGTCGGGATCGGGCTGCCCGCATAGACCCGGTCGTTCTGATCGATCACCCCGTCGCCGTTCACGTCGCGAAACTTCAGGTCGCCGGGCCGGATGCCGGGCCCCTGGTAGGCATGGGTAAACACTTCCAGCGGTGTCTGGAAGATGCCGTCTGCCTGGAGCATATAGAAGGCGCCTACGGGATGTCCAACCGCGGTGCTGGTGGCGAAGGTATTATTATCTACGCGGCCGGCGGGGATGGGCTGGTTGTTCAACAACGCCAGTACCTCGTTGTGTATCGTCGTCAGGTTGCCGCTGACATCATAAGCCCAGTCCTTGTTGATCGTCTGGCGATACGACGCCTCGAATTCAAAACCCCGGTTGACGATCTTACCGTTGTTCTCGAAGGCCGGGCTGGCCACCGATCCCGCGCTGCTCGGGTCCTGCGGCGCCTGCAGCAGATTGGTCGTGACTTTATGGTAATAATCCACCGACAGGGTAAAGGCCCCGCTGAACAAGCCCAGGTCGAGGCCCGCATCGCCCATGGTAGAGGTCTGCCATTTCAATTTCGGGTTGCCCTTCGCATAGATCGTCGAGGTGATCACCGGACTATTGCCAAACGCATAGTATCCATTGCTGCCTACCAGCGAGGCATAACCGTAATTACTCAGGGCATTCTGGTCGCCCAGCTGGCCCAGGCTGCCCCGCAGCTTCAACAGGGAGACCGGCTTTATGTTCTCCATGAATCGTTCCTTGTCGATCCGCCAGCCCACGGAACCCGAGTAGAAATTGCCCCATTGGTCCGTGGGGTCGAGGCGCGAGGATCCGTCCCGCCGGAAATTGAAGGACGCGAGATACTTGCCGTCGTATTGATAGGTGACCCGCGAGAACAGCGAGGACAGCGCCCAATCGGACTCGTTGCCGCCGATGCCGGGTGTGAGGCTGGTGCCATTGCTCAGGTATTGAAAGGTGGAGGTCTGGTCCGGGTAGCCCGAATTCGAGGCCGAGATCAGCCTGACGTTGTTGTAAACGATCTCCGTTCCTGCGAGGAGGGTGAGATCATGTTTGCCCGCCACGAGATGATAGTTCGCCGTGTTGGTCCAGTTGTAGGTAAAGTCGTTGGTGTTGGACTGCGACAGGCTGTTGGGCGAGTTCTGGATGCGCTGGATGCCCCAGGTGGGATAGAATTGTTTGTAGTCCGTTATGATAAAGTTCGTCCCGAGATCCGACTTGAGGGTGAGATTCTTTATCGGCGTCACCTCGAGGAATACATCGCCCAGCAGGGTATAGTTGTAGAAGTTGCGGTTCGTATTCGCCGCCAGCGCCACCGGGTTGAGGCCGTCGCCAAAGACGTTTGCCCCGCCCAACGTCTGGGGGAGATCGACATATTGACCGGCGTAGGGACCACTCGAATATTTCACCGGCGTGGTCGGGGTGCGGAACAGCGCGTAACGGACGATGCTTGCTCCCGGGTTCGAGCCTCCTGCCGCGGCGTAGCCGTCGCCCGAACTGCCGATCTGCCGCGTCTTGCTATAGGCCAGGTTCATATTTGTTCCCACCTTGAAGATCTTGTTCAGGGTGCTCGTGATCGCCGTGTGCAGATTGATCCGGTCATAGCTCGAGTTCAGGATCATCCCGCGTTGGTTGAAATAGTTGGCCGATACGATGTAGCGGGTATTCTCGCTGCCGCCCGCAATCGACAGCTGGGCATTATTGACCGGGGCATTTTTCAGCACTTGCTTTTGCCAGTTCACATTCGGCAGCGTGTCCAGCATCGTTGTCGGCAGCTGGGTACGATTGCCCGATCCGCCCGCGACAAAATCATTCGCCGCCGCCGTATTATAGGCGTTGAGATATTGGGTTGCGTTGGCCATTGGGATCAGGTGGGCCGGTGTCTGAACGCCGGTGTAGCCGTTGAAGCTCAGGCGGGGTTTGCCCGTGTTACCCTTCTTCGTCGTGATCAGCACAACGCCGTTGGCCGCCCGTGCGCCGTAGATGGAGGCCGAGGCCGCATCCTTCAGCACACTGATGCTCTCTACGTCGTCCGGTGCGATCTCGTTGATCCCGTCCGAGGTCGGGATCCCGTCGATAACATAGAGCGGGGCGCTGTTCCCAAAGCTCGACTGCCCGCGGATGATCACCGCCACCCCATCGCCCGGGGCGCCCGTCACCTGGGTGATCGCCACGCCTGCCGCTTTTCCCTGCATGATCTGCGCCGTTCCGCCCACCGGCAGGCCGTTGACATCTTTTGCGCCGATGGTAGAGACTGCGCCGGTAAGGTCCTTCTTCTTTGACGTTCCGTAGCCGATGACCACCACTTCGTTGATACTGCCTGGCAATGCCTGCAGCACCACGTTGATCTGTGTTTTGCCGCTTACCGGGACTTCCTGGGGTTGGTAGCCAACGAAGGAGATGACCAGTGTCGCCTCTTCCGGCACTGTCAGGGAGAAGTTGCCGAGGCTGTCCGTCGACGTGCCCAGCTGCGAGCCTTTGACCTTCACGCTCGCCCCTGCCAGCGGGTCGCCTGCGCCCGATATCACTTTCCCGCTGACGCGGATCTCGCTCATCGGCGCCTGGCGGGAGGTGACGACAACGAGATTGCCCGCCAGCAATTGATAGGACATGGGAGTATTGCGCAGCACCTTCTCGAGGATCTCCGGTATCGTCTCGTTGACGGCCGCTACATCGATCTTTTGCCCGCGGGGGATGACGTCGTTCTTATAAAGGAAGGTGTAATTGCTGTGTCTTTCCAGCAGAAGGAAGAATCGTTCCCAGCTGATGCCTTTTTCGGTGAGGGTGAGTCTATCCTGCGAGTGAACTTTTGCCGAAACCTGCAGAAACGTGAGCAGCAGAATGGAGATGGACAGTTTCATGCGCAGAAGGATTTTTTTCATACATTTGAAATGTTGAGTTAATGATCAGATACCTAAGATCCGGGCGGAAATTGGGTGTCAATAAATGATAATTATACCCAGCGCGCAGGGAGTGTGACAGCACTTCCTGCTTCATTTGGGCAAGCCGTCGTTACTTTTAATATTTATCGGATCAGGATCGAGTCGCCGGCTATCTCATAGTGGAATCCCAATGAGATCTGCAGGCCGTCCATGACATTTTTTATGGGTTGGTCTTTGAAGTATCCGGTGAGTTCTTCATCCAGGTATTTATTGTTTGCGAAGTGGAATCGGATGTTGTACCACCGTTCCAGCTTTGCCGCCACTTCGCGGAAAGGTTCTTTCCGGAATACGAGTTTGTCTTCTACCCAGGACGTTTCGATGATGGTTTTATAAGTTGGGTCTACCGTGACGGCGTGGCGTTGAAAATTCGGCGGGATCGTTCTTCCTTCTTCCATTTTTGCTGCACTGGCCGCAATAGGGAGGCCATACACCGACACTCCGGCTTCCGCGTTGCTCATCGTCACCTTTTCGCCGGGCCGCAGCTGGATCGGTCCGGTGGATTTCCAGGGCAGGTCGAGTTCCGCCTTACCCTGGATCAGGGTCGTCTCGGTGAATCCGTCAAGGGGGTAGGCGCGGACGTTCAACGTCGTTCCGAGAACTTTCACGTCGACTGATCCGGTATGGATGATGAAGGGTTTTGAGGGATCATGTTTCACGTCGAAATAGCCTTCCCCCGAAAGGGTCAGTTCGCGTTTGCCGGTAGCGAACCCTTCCGCAAAGCTGACCTTGCTGCCCGCATTGAGCCATAACCGGGATCCGTCCGGCAGATCGAGTTGGCTGCGGGTGCCATACTTTGCCGCGACTTCGCGCAGGATCACCGGCGCCTGGGGTTTGGGGGACCTGGAGGCGTATTGATAGACGCCGGCGATGCCCAGGATGACTGCCGCGACTGCCGACCAGCGGACGAGGCGGATGCGGCGCGATGGGCTGGCCTGCGGCAGCGCAATGGTGTTGCCCTCTTCAGATCCCGAGACTTGCTCGTCCCCTTCTTCCGCGTCCGAGCTGAAATTTTGCAATCCCGTCGCCCGCTGCTTCCACTGCCGCAATCCACGCTCCAGCATCTGCCGCTCTTCCTTTTCTGTCGTCCCTGCGGACGGCGCATCTGTCACCCCGTCGATTGCCGACGAAAGCGCCAGCAGCATCGGGTCCTGCTCGAGGGCGAGGCGAAGTTCTTCCGCCTCTTCCGGAGTCAGTTCACCCGCGAGCCGTCGGGCCAATAAGATCGTTATTCGATCATCGGTCATGATGAGCAAAGAATTATTACATAGGAAGGACACAAATTTTTCAAAATACCCTTAAAAAGAAATAAAAAAATTAATTTTAACTGCCAGCAGGTCCATGGATACCACTCTACATACGGCGCAGCAAACGATCGCCGGTCTAAACGATGAGCATGCCTTTGAAGAATTCTACAGGCAATATTTTATTCGTTTATTCCGGTTCTGCCACTCCATTGTCCACGAGAAAGGCGCCGCCGAAGAGATCACCAATGATGTGTTCCTCAGTCTTTGGAAAAGACGCGACAGCCTCGGAGTCATTGCCAATCTTCCCGTGTATTTATATGTCTCCGCCAAAAATCATTGTCTCAACCATCTGCGCAGCCAACGCCTGATTGTCGCCATCGACATCGACGAAGCGGATGCCCTCAGCAATGACGCGCTTCGGTTCCAGGCCGACCCCGAGAGCCTACTCATCCGCGCCGAGACCATGAAACGGGTGATTGCCGCGATCGATCAGTTGCCGCCGAGATGTAAGCTGATCTTTAAATTGGTGAAGGAGGATGGATTGAAGTATAAGGAGGTCGCGCGGTTACTTGGGCTTTCCGTCAAGACGGTTGAGGCGCAACTCACGATCGCGATCAAAAAGATCGCGCAGGCGCTTTGAGGAGAAGATCGCGGTGGAATAAAAAAAAAGACCATCCGTGTTTGGATGGCCTTGACCCTTAGAACAACCTGAATACAATTTCTTTGGTTATCACCGGGCCTCTGGGGATTATTTTGTGGTTCGATCAGTTCGGTTGGTTTTCAAGGATGGATCAGCTTGTTTTCAAAGGATGGATTCGATCGCTTTTCATAGGTGGATTACATTATTTAGTAGCCGCAGGGGACCTGAACGTAACCGGAAAATCCTGAAATTTTATTTTAGCCCCATATTTAGTTATACCTCCTTCATTTTCAACAGAACTTCCTCATTTCCCCGGGCATCATTCACGGGATTATGGTCGTGAACCGTGCGCCGGTGCAGGGATTTCCACTCCCTACCAGACACAACAATGCCAATTTTTATAGTTATCTTACACTAATTAAATTAGTAATCATAATAACTTTGTAAATTAACTTATAAGTGAATACATTTGCATTAGAAGTTTGGGACGACGAGGGGAGCAAATGCACGTTCTATACCGTTCGATGGCTGGATGCTGTACAAAATGAGACGGACAAGTTCTTTAATAAATATCATTCTATTTCTGAATGGAAGTTAGCCACCCAGCAATTGCTGAGTTTTGTCCTGGACAGTTAGGCTATATGCCCTGAGGATTAACAATCGCTCTGATCTTGTCGTCTTATTCAATGGAGGTATCAAATCTTCGCAAAAACAAACCAGGGAAGCAGGGATTTGAACCTGAAATGGCGGGAGGCCTGTCAGTTTGCGAAGCGGATTGATGAGGCCCTCAGAAGCGGAGAGGTTGTTGTAGATCGACGGAAAAGGCGGCTGCATACCGATTCAGGAGATGAAGAGATTCTTTTATAAAAGCTAATACAATGAGAAGCAAAGTTGCCAAAAAGATCCTGGATGAAACACCCGACGAGGTGAGGATCTTTGTGCGCCAATACACGGATATTGTAATACGGATCAATCATCTCATGCAAGCCAAAGGGTACACACAAAAACAGCTTGCAGAAAAAATGAACAAAAAGCCATCCGAGATCAATAAATGGTTGAAAGGGAATCATAACCTTACTCTCAAAACCCTCGCAAAGCTCGAAGCTGAACTGGGCGAACCCATCATCTTTACCTCTCCTGAACAAATGCGGAAAAGCCAGCGAAAGCAAATAGCTTAATAAGTCCAGGAGGATACAAAAATCGGTGGAAACCCATCGAGCCAAGAATTACCAACGCCGCCACAAGCAACCGGCTCAGCAGACGGAAGCGACGCGATGAAGCGGGCAGATCGACGCGCGAATTGAAGGGTTCAGGCATAGCAATAAAATACACTCTTATCACCGATTTTTTGCATATTTGTCCTCATCACCCCGAAACCTTATTGCGCTCGCCATGCAAAAAATCCAATCAAAACTCGAACTCCTCTACCTACCGTTCCTGGCCGTAGCCATTGGCTTTATCTCAGCTTACACATTAATCCACTGGCTCTTCTTCATCAAATTCCACCTCTTCCCGCTCAAAGAAGAGATACTCAATCTATGGGGCCCAATGGCGTTTTCCCCGATCGCCGTCTTCATCTGGCTGCGGCCCCGCATAAAGCTGCTGAAACTCCGAACAAAAAGCGGTGATCTCCCCGGTCTTTACTTTTTTATCCTCGCAGCTGCTATTGCCAGCCCCACCTGCGTGTCGCAATCCTATCTCCAAACCGCGACGGGTAAACTCACACGACTGACGGACATTAGTCAAATAGACCAAAACAAGACCTCGAAATATTACACCCTGGACAAATTCTACTTCGACCGGGATCATATCAGTATGAAACCGAAATTTTCGGTCAGCGGGAAGAATAACCAAACTTTCAATATGCACCTCTATGTTGTGGTCCCCATATTGACCGCGAGGAACGACACCACAAATCCAACCTGTCACGCCTGGTATGGCATAAAATATTACAAGTCCATCAGTAACCGGCTTGCACAGGAAGATAAGGAAGAGCAATACAATCTCTTCGTGAATGCCTGCCAGCGCCAATTCGACGGGACACCTCTGTCCCAGTACTCCTATCTCGACCGCATCGGCAATACCGATGATTATCCGGGATATCTCGGGGCGATAAGTACAAACAAAACCTTTGCGCATACCAGCACCGCCATACTCGTTCCCATCGACGAACCATACGAAAGCCGCAACGGGAACAAATTAACATGGATCTTCAGTTCCTTTGCCATTGGCGCTGTCCTCTGGCTGATCCTGATCCTCATTCCAAAGATCGACGAGATCAGTCTAAAAAAATTCCAGCGGGGCACCCTGTCCAAGTCCGATGGTAGCAACTGGCCCAGGGAATTCATCGTCCCGCGAAAAGGATTCTTTATCACCCCGATCATCGCCGAGCTGAATATTCTCATCTTTTTCTGTATGGTATTCGCCGGGCTCGGGTTGTTCTCCTTTGACACCCCCGATCTGCTCGCCTGGGGTGCCGACTACCGGCCGGCCGTCAGCCAGGGACAATGGTGGCGGCTCATCACCAGCATGTTCCTGCATGGCGGGATCCTGCATCTCGCGGCGAACATCTATGGGCTTTTCCTTGCCGGCTACTTTCTCGAACCCGTTCTCGGGAGAACAAAGTTTGCCCTGGTCTATCTCATCTCCGGCATCCTCGCCAGCCTGTCAAGTCTCTGGTGGCATCCCGCAACCGTCAGTGTCGGCGCTTCTGGCGCCATCTTCGGCCTCTATGGAGCGTTTCTGGCCCTGATCATCGCAAAGGTCTATACGAAGATCTCTGGCAAGGCCTTCTTACCGATGGTGCTCGTCTTTATCGGTTATAATGTCATCGTGGGCTTCAGCAATAGTGGGATCGACAATGCCGCGCATATCGGCGGGTTGGTCAGCGGGTTCCTTATTGGGATGTTCTTATCCGGGAATCTGAAAGAGGAAGAACAGGTCGCGGTTGAATAAAAAAAAGACCATCCGTGTTTGGATGGCCTTGACCCTTAGAACAACCTGAATACAATTTCTTTGGTTATCACCGGGCCTCTAGGGATTATTTTGTGGTGCGATCAGTTCAGTCGGTTTTCAAGGATGGATCAGCTTGTTTTCAAAGGATGGATTCGATCGCTTTTCATAGGTGGATTACATTATTTAGTAGCCGCAGAGAAAGCGGATGTAACTGGGTTTTCAAGAAAATTTCTGATCTTTGATAATCAATCAGATAGATAAGCATATGCCCGCAACAGTCGACATTCAGGAACTTCAGGTCAAGGGCTATACGACGGTGGTCGGCATCTTTTCCCAACAGGAAGTAGGCGCTATGATCACCGTCATCGAAAACGCTGGCTCCTCCGAAAATGCCGACTCCTCGCATCCTTCCTTCCGCCGAACAGGTGACCTCTTCGCAATCCGCCGGTTTCTTCAGTGTGTCCCGGCGATCCAACCGCTGATCTTTACCCCGTCGTTTAAAGCCCTCGCCGCCAAAACTTTTGGCGCTGGGTATTGCCCGGTTCGGTCGATCTATTTCGACAAACCGCCGGAGTCCAATTGGTTCGTCGCCTGGCACCAAGATCTCACCATTTCTGTAGACCACAAAAAGCTTGTCGACGGCTTTGGCTCCTGGACCGTCAAGGGCGACCAGTTCGCCGTGCAACCACCGAGGGAGATCCTTCAGGAGATGTATACGATCCGAATTCACCTTGATGATACGGATGAAACCAATGGGGCGTTGAGAGTCTTGCCGGGGTCACACATTCATGGGATAACGCGGTATCCCGCGGTCTTCGACGGTGCCTCCAAAGCCTCCGATGGCCCGACGGCCTCCGCCTGCAGCGACCCTTCGTCTCCAACCGAATCCATCTGCCAGGTCCCAGCCGGCGGCATCATGATCATGCGGCCGCTGCTGCAGCATGCTTCCAGCCGGTCGACAGCCGGGAGGCGAAGGAGAGTGATCCACATCGAATTCAGCGCGGCGAATCTGCCCGGTGGTCTCCAATGGGCAGAAAGGTGGGAAGTAAAATAAAAACGCCACCCGCTACTGAAGTATGGATGACGCGGGGCCCCCTTCATCCATGCGATCCAAGACTAAAATAAAACACACTCCCTTTTCCTTCCTGGCTTTCGAACCAAAACCGTCCATCGTTCTTTTGCACGAGCTCCTGGCAAAGGAACAACCCGAGACCGCTACCTTTTTCGTTGGCCGTTCCCATCGTGGTGAACGATAGCATGCCCCCGCGGATCTTCTCCTGATCAGCGGGTGCGATCCCTTTTCCGTTGTCTTTCACGGACACCTGGATCTCGGCGCCATTCGTGGTCACGCCGAGAGTAACGACGCCACTTTCGTAAGAGAATTTATAAGCATTTTCCAACAGATTCCGCACCACCAGATCGATCATATTATTGTCCGCCATTACTGGCAGGGTATTAATTCCCGGTGGAACCTCCAGGGCGATAGTCACCTTCTTTGCTTCCGCCCGGAGCTGCGCAAGTTGACGGTTTTGTTCCAGCAGCGGCAACAGATCGAAGGAATGGCGATTGACGGTCATCCCTTCCATCTGGCTTTTTGCCCAGAAAAGGAGATTGTCAAGCAAGTACGCCGTTGCCGAAAGACTTTCCTGCATTTTTGCCGCAAAAAAGCTGATCTTCTCGGGTGTCAGGGCGGCACCTTCCAGCAGCGCCACGAAGCCCTTCAATGTCGCTATGGGACTACGGAGATCATGTCCGATGATCGAGAACAGCTTATTTTTTACAGCATTCAAAGAGCCCAGTTCTTTGTTCCGGGCAAGGATCTCCTGGTTCCTTCCCTGTAAGAGCTTGTTCAGCCGCTGCTTCTGCCGCATCCCACGGATCAGAAGAACACAGGCGCCTGCCAACAGTACGAAGGAGATCGCGAACACCAGCAACAGATCCTTATTCCTTTCTTCCCTGATCTTTCGCAAAGCATTCTCTTCTTCGAGCAGGGCTACTTCCTGCTGCTTCTTCTCCAGATCGTAGCCTGACTGCAAAGACTTTATTTGTTTCTCTTTTGCCAGGGTAAATACGCTGTCCCGGAGCTCGATCTCTTTCCTTAGATACACCGAGGCAGCTTTATAATCGCCCAATGCTTCATAGTCGGCATTCAAGATCCTGCATGCGTTCAGGGCCACCTCATGGTCATGGCTTATCCCCGCGAGCCGCCAGGCTTCCTGCGCATAGCCCAGGCTGATCCCGGCTTTGCCCTGCTGTCGCCAGGCTTCCGCCATCGTATTGTCCGTCTCCGCTACCCCTGCGCTGTCGCCCGAATTCGCGAAGAGTACCCGTGCCCGCTTTGCATAGGCGATGGCGCTGTCAGATAAACGCATGCCGGAGAAGGCCCTGCCCAGATTAGACAGGGTTATGGCCAGATAGGAAGAGTCGGCGAGGTGGTTGACGATCGGCAAGGCCTTCTGGCCATAAAAAACCGCGGAGTCGAAGCGCTTTTGCTGCCAAAACATATCTCCGAGGTTGATGTAGCCGATTGCCACACCAGCGCGGGTGCTATCCTCGCGGTTCCGGATAGCAATATCGAGTGCACGATGCAGATAATCCGCTGCCTCCTTGAATTCGTCCATAGCCGAGTAGACGATTCCGATGTTGGTGAAATTGTTGCCTGAGAGCCCTTCCATACCCGCTTTTTCGCTGAACCGAAGCGCCTTGAGGTCGCAATCCAACGCCTGCGGATACTGGGCTTTCGCGCCGTAAGCCACTCCCATCGTGAGATAGGCGAGTGCGACCGAAGTGTCATTGCCGGCCTTTTTTGCGAATTCCAGTGACCGGTTACCCATCAGAAGCACGCTATCCGGATTAGTATTCCAGTAATACCGGGAGATGCTGTAACAGATCTGTGCCCGCTGACGATCCGTTTCCGCGGTTTTCAACTGGGTCAGAAGTGATTGTAGCTGAGTTACCTGTGCGTCAGCCGCTGCGGCAAAGAGCAGCAGGAAAAGGAGAGTTATCCGGAGGTTTCCTGGGGCAAACACCATGAGGTAAACTTTTTTAGGGGGGGTGACACTCCAAGATAATAATATAAGCTGTCACTACAAATTAACCACGGCATTCCGGCTGGCTCCCGCTTTAAATGCAAAGGGAGCCGAAGCCTTGGACAGATCGCCGCCATCTATTTTGATATTGCTGCACCCCGCGCCTTCCAGTTGGAGAAAGGTATCTGTGGGGGTGAGCACCCGAACGGCCGTCATCAGTACATCGCGACTCTCAATAAAGCGCAACAAGGATTCAGCCGGCTTTACGCCCTGGACGGCGAGACCGTTTACAGCAGCATCTTCCACATTGTCAAAAATGACCGCTGGCCGATAGTCGGGGCTGGCAATGGTGAAGCGGATATCGTGCAGGGTCAGGCCTTTGACATTGCGGGCATATAGGCCATAAGCCGGGAGGATGCCTAGTTGGAAATATTCCCCTGCGATCTTCGGGACGTCGCGCACCGCTGCATGTTCAGCCGTTCCCCCACCTGGGAATTGAACATGTACGTCGTGAAAGGAGATGTTCTCCATGAATCCCGCTCCCATTCCGTTGAGGACAATGCAGGAATAGGTCTCGCCGGGGTTATAATTACTCGTGAATTCCGTGTCCCGCAGTTGAACAGGCTTTACGACGGTTGCATGGATACCCCGGAAGGAGATATTACGCAGAATGCCCGGCGCCGTGGAATCCGGCTCCGAATGGGAGGGCTGAGGCCCCAGACCGAGGGAGATCGGGCCTGTCACGTCTTTCATCACGATATTGGAAAACGAGATATTCTCGAATCGCGAGCCCGGGCCGCAGCGCATTTTTATCGGGCAGCCATAGGTCTCGTAAATGAGGCAGTTCGAGACAGTGATATTCTCCGCCACGCCCCCGCCAAATCGGAATACAGACCATCGGGTGCTGAAGCTGCAATTCGTCACCATGATGAACTGGCAGCTACCGAACAGGGCGCAGGCATCGTCCTGGCATTGAATGTCGCAATTGCTCACATGCACATACCGGCTGCTGATGAAATGAAACCCGTCGTTGTTATGGATCACGCGGTTGTGGATATGCAACCCTTCCATTTTAACGAACTCACATGAGATCACCCTGATCGAATGATAAGCGCTTTTCAGCAGGAAGATATCCCGGACCGTGAGGTTTTTGCATTGATAGAATAACAGGTGATAGGGCCGGTGGTTGCCGGTAATGCCCGCCGGTGGCAGTACGCCCTTTGCCGGGCTACGGAACTGTGCGCCCTGCCCGTCGATGGTACCCTGACCTTCGATCGTGATGTTCTCCGCCTGGACGGCATAGAGCAGGCCGACATTCCCATCGTTCAGGGTCGAATCACCGGTGAGGGGGATGGCCTCGGCTGCATGGTATTGTTTACCGTCGACACTACCCAGCAGGACGCCCTGGGCTGCCAGATGCAGGGTGACGTTGCTTTTCAACTCCACCGAACCGATGACGAAGCGGCCCGCCGGCACCAGGACCGTACCGCCCTGGTCTTTGTTACAGGCATCGATGGCCGCCTGGACCGCTGCCGTGTCCAGGGTATTGCCGTCTCCTTTCGCTCCAAAGTCGCGGATATTGTAGATGCCCGCGCCCGCCAGTTTGCCGGGCGTAGGATCGGTTGCGGCCCCGTGCGCAGTTCCCGCTGCGTGATCGGTCCCGGCAGCATGATCGGCCCCCGCTGCGTGCGCGGGAGATGCCGTACCTAATAAAGCGGAACCAACAGTGGCGGCGGTAGCCATACCCAGCCATTTGCGCCGGGATAAGGGATCGTTATTCGGATTGTTCATCCTGTAATATCCTGTTTCCGCGGATTGGGCGACTAACTGATCTTGGCTATTTGATCCCTCGTTTTATCCATTTGAATGCCGCGTTACCGGTCGGCGGCCCCACCCCAATAAAAAAAGGCCACCCGCTACCGAAATATGGATGACCTTAAAGGGATATCTTCTTTAAAAACGAGCCGACATCACTTTTGTCTACTAATCTAGACAAACTAACAGGTTTTAAAATAGGAATTCCGGCGGCACGGACTTGTTAAAATCAACGAACGTGTCATTTGACGGATACGCGTGACAAATTGGAGTTTTTTCAACTACGTTAAATCTTCGCTCTTTAGTATATTTAGCCCCATGCGCTACCTATCCCCCGCATCCCTTCCCGAGAGTCCGCCGTTGAGCCCGCCCGACAAGAAGGCCTGGGCGCTGCTGCGGAGAAAGCTGCTGGCCGAGGTGGAACTGAGCGCAGACGGAACCCTTTCCATCAAAGGCCGGACATTTACCAAGAACGATATCCTGGAATATTTCGAGGGATTGCAGGACGAAACGATCCTGAGTTATCACGCCGCCGTGGCCGAAGATCAAGTCCTGGAGCATTTCCTCGAAGCCAGTGAATTCCCTGCGGAGGGCTGTTTTGCCGAGGCGCCCATCTATGACGACGGCCGTTTCATCGAATGGATCAGCCCCTGGTTCTATGCCGCGTTCGTCGGTTGCGTCACAGACTATCTCGAACGGGCAAATGAAGACGAGCTAAGGTCCTTGCTGCTAGCTCGATTCCTGCTCACCGATTACGACCGGGAACGCGCCTGGATACAGATCGGGAATTTACTGGAGAACGATGTCGCACAGCTCAACCAATATCTTCAAAAGGCTGCAGCGGATAAACAACAGATCCCCTTTTCGATCGAAGAGCTCTATCCGTACACCGACGAGAGCCTGATCCGCATGATCCGGATGTTCCCCGAGCGACAGTTTGCCGGCGTTAGAAATAGTTATGCCACCGTCCTCATGGATCTGTCGATCCATATCTTCAATAAAGACAAGGACAACCGGCCGCTCGCTAAAAAATGGTTAACCCATGCAAAACAACTGGCAGTCTCAAAGGACCTGGCTGCCGCCGCGGATGCGAAGCTCACCGAAATGAACAAAGGCGTTGATGGCAGACTGGTCCGTGCGGCAATAGTGATCGTTATCGTACTCTCAAAGCTCTTTACCAACAGCCCTTCATCCGACCCCCCAAAGGTCACGAAACTCACTTTTATCAATGGAAAAGATACCGTCGTTGTCGACGAAAGCAACCCCCGTGACTCCGCACTGAACAGAAAGATCATTGACTCGATCACAAAAGCCGCGCCTAAGTCCTATTGACCCTTGAAATAAACCGTATGAACTATCTCAATCCCCTATTAATATTTGGCAACAACTACTCCCTCGATAGCAAAACGCTTCAACGCGAAAGAAAACGCCTCATGGCGGAACTCGAGTTGTCAGGGGGCGACGCCCTCATCCTCAACGGCCGCTCCTTCACCCGAAACGAACTCATCGGGTACTTCGAAGAATTGCAACAGGAAAATACCGCCGCCTGGCATCAGGCCATTGCCGAAGACCCGATCCTTCTGCGTTTCCTGCAGGAGGCAACCATCAAAGCCGGCGCCCGATTCAAAAACGCTGATCTCTACGACGATCCCGCCTTTATCGCGTGGGTCACTCCCTATTTCCAGACCGCGTTCAACAATCTGGTGACAGACGCCTTTCAGCGCCGGGACGAATCCGGCGTACGCGCCCTTCTGGACAATCGGCCGCTGGTGACCCCTGAGGGCCAGGAGCAGTGCTGGCTTTTCGTAACAGGAATTCTCGAGAAGAATATCGCCCTGTTCGATAACTACCACGGTCGCGGCCAGAAGAACGCAGCACCCATAATGCCGATCAATGAGATCTTCGCTTTTCTCAGTCATGGCTATCTGGAAGTGATCAAACAACTACCCGATAGCCGGTTTGCCCGGCTAAAGGATAGATACGCTTTCAGTATCCAGCATCCTGCCATTGCCGCGTTCAATCGGGACGAGAACTATCGGGCCGCGACTATCTACTGGCTCGAAGATGCGTGGAACCTCGCCGTTTCTCCCGACATAAAAGCGCGTATCCGGGTCAAGGGCAACGAGCTGAACAATATACTGCAGCGGGCAACACCAAAAAAGAAGTCCAGTTGGTGGATCCTCTGGGTCATCCTGATCATCCTTCGAATCCTTTTTTATTTAATTCATGGCTAGCAAACCAGCTCAACCGTTCACCTATTAACCCGCTCGACTTTTCCTTATGCGTTACCTCAGTCCGATCTTCTTCTTTGGTGATAATTTTCAATCTCCCCTGGATACGCGGATGATCCAACGGGAAATGAAAAAGTTACTCGCCGAGCTCGAGCTGGCGGACGGGGACACCATCGTGCGTGGCGGCCGGTCGTTCATGCGCAATGAGTTGATCGATTATTTCGGGGAACTCCAGCAGGAGAAGATCGTCACCTGGCATCTGGCCATCGTCGCCGACCCGGTTCTTTTGCGCTTTTTGCAGGACGCAACCATCAACGAAGGCGATCGGTTCAAGCCGGCCCCCATCTACGACGACCTCGATTTTATAGCCTGGATCACCCCGTATTTTGGGGCTGCGTTCACCCTATTGGCGGAAACGAGTTTCGAACACGCCGATGCCACAGGACTACGGGCGTTGCTGACCAATCGGCTTTTGATCTCGCCCGAGGCCCAGGAAAAGTGCTGGGTATTCATTTCCGATATCCTGGAGAAGAACATCGCGCTCTTCGATCATTACCGTGATCGCAAGCAGAAGGGCTCAGCGCCCATGATGCCGGTCAGCGCGATCTCGGCCTATCTTCTTCATGGGTATTTCGAGGTGATCAGGCAACTGCCCGATCCGCGGTTTAGCCGGCTTAAAGACAGGTATGCTATTAGCATTCTGCATCCCGTGGTTGCCATTTTCAATCGCAACAAGCGGAAGCGGGCGCTGGCAATGACCTGGGTCGAAGAAGCATCGAAACTTGCGGTGTCGGAAAAGGCAAGGGGAACGATCCGGGGGAGAATGTTTGAGTTGATGGGCATCCTGCATCAGGCAGAAAAAACCGCTCACGGTCGAAATATCACTATTTTCATTTTTGTTGCCGCATCATTGATGTGGTACTTCGGCCGCAACGTTGTCTTCGCCCCCCTTGTGATTCCCGGGCTCAGCCCCAAGCCGCACCGATCGGTTGTGAAACCTGATTCCACCAGGGATACGCTTCGCGCAGATTCAGTCCGGTACCGGTAGCGTCTAGCCTCGTAGTCCCGTCCCTTTGAGCTCCTCGCCTTGATTTTTATCGATCAGCAGCTCATACATGCGGATAATGATCGTCATGATCTCATCCGGGTTCTTCCGGCCCAATGCCTCATCTCCCCTGGCCCGAAGCGCCTTTATCTCTTTAGGGTTACTGAAGGCCTCCAGCGGCTTCAACGCGTACACCGTATATAGCCAGGTGACATAGGAAATATTCTTTCGGCGCACCTCAAAGGTCATCCGATCCATTTCTCTGATCCGGCTTCGGAGAAAGGAGGTGCTTGCCGTATTGATCCATTCGTTCTCGCCCGCCACCATCTGGTCGAACTTCTTCAGCAGTTCGGTTTCGCCGGCCGCGACCAGCATCTCGCGGTAGTTTTCCTTTCTTTCAAAATAGACTTCCCGGAGCAAGTTCTGTGTCTCGCCTTTCTCCACCGATTCGATGGTCTGGGCGATCTTGCGTTTCTGATCGTCCAACTGAAATTTGACGTCGGTCACGTCTTTCGGACCGATGGATCGCAGCTTTTTCTGAATGCTGTCCAGGTCGTCGATCGCCTGTTGCATCAGGGCGCCTTCTTCATATCGTTCATTGCTCACCAGCTGGTTCAGATGCCCCTTTGCGCTGCGTCTTAGAAAGTCTACTTCTTCTTTCAGTCTTTCCAGATTGACCCCGCGAGACGAGGGGCTGAAGACTTCCTTGTATTCCAGGTCGAGCATGGGGATATAAGCCATGACCGTGATATCCCGGCTTTCGCTGATCTCGAAGCTCAGTTCGATATCACAGCCTTTGACCAGATCGGCTTGCAGGTCCTTTCCGTTGATCGCGATGACGCCGATGGGTAGATTCGTTTGGGGCGTCGAGTATCGGCTGCCTTCCAGGACGTTGATGAGCAGCTGGTCATCGCTGCCTTTTACGATCGTCCGGCTCAGCACTTTGACGGATCGTTTTTTCAGCGGCAGGATCGCATTGCGTTGGAAGATGACCTCCAGTTGTGTGATCTTGTTTTCCGTATCGTCGACCTCCAGGCAGATATCGTTGGGAAGCGGCTGGCCATGGATCGAGAATTTCCCCTGGACGATGGAGATCTCCGGTATCTCCGCGGCGATGGGCATTCCTTTTTCATCGAAGAGGCGAAGGAGAAAGAGGTTGACGGTGTTGGGCAGGAGGGGGAGGAGTTCACTGATGCGATCCGTAAGGAGCTTTAGTCCGCTGTCGTATCCCCCGTCCGAGCGTCCGATGCGGTAACGGCTTCCCGGGGGCGCGTTCTTTATTGCCGCCGCGAAGTATTCCTCGTTGTCTTTGCTGTTCCGCGAATAGGCCATCCGGACATCGACTGTCGAAAGCTCCCGCCGGATAGCTGGGATGTCAGCATTCGACTTCTCCGCGTCTGCCGCGTCTGTTGCATCCGCCGCCTTCGTCGTCTTCGCTGGCAGACTGCTGGTCCGGCTTCCTGCATACCAGGCCGCGCCCTCCGCTACTGCCGTGGTAGGGTCGATGGATGCGTTTACCCGGATGCCCAGTTCTTCCGTCAATAAATTTCGCACCAGGGGGATATAGGTGCTGCCGCCGACCAGGATGATCTCTGTGATGGATGCCGGGGCCAGTTGATTTCTTTCCAGCAGTGAGCGGATGAATTGAATGGAGGACTCGATCCTCGTCCGGATACAGCCTTCGAACTGGTCGCGGGTGATGGTTACCAACTCTTCGTGGGTCTCGCCCTGTTCGTCGGTAAAGTCGAATTCCATCTCTGCGTCGGGGTGCGAGCTGAGCGTTATTTTGACCTCTTCGGCTTTGTAGAGTAGTTGGTAGAACAGCTTGTTGAACGAGCCTTCCGAGCTGCGCATTTTTTTCAGGAGGTCTTCGATGCCGTATTTCTCCGCCAGATGGGGGACGATCAGTTGTTCCAGGATCAGGTTGTCGAAGTCTACGCCGCCAAAATAGTTGTCGCCTTCGTGGTCGACCACTTTCATTTCGTCATTCTCGATGCGGACCAGGGCCACGTCGTAGGTGCCGCCGCCGAGATCATAGACCAGCCATTGCCCTTCGAAGTCTTCGCGCGTCTCTTTGTTCGCGAAGGCCAGGCTTGCTGCGATCGGCTCCTGTAGCAGAAGGACCTCTTTGAATCCCGCCGCATAACCCGCCTCTTTGGTCGCATTACTTTGGATGGTGTCGAAGCTCGCCGGGATGGTTATTACTACGGACTCCGGCGTCTCGCCGGTAAAGATGAAATTCTTTAATTCCTGCAGGATGATGGTGCTTAGTTCGATCGGGGTTTTGAACGAGCCCGTGTTGGGCACGAAGTAGGTATCGCTGGTTCCCATTTTTCTTTTGAAGAATCCGAAGACGTTCAGCGGGTCTTTTTCCACGTATTCCTTTGCTTTGTCGCCGATGAGGATGCGGTCTTTCCGGAAGGCGATCACGCTCGGCAGGGTCGTTTTCATGCCCGCCGGGTTCTTGAAGATAGTCGCCGCGCCATTGGCGCCTTTGGCTATGAGGGAGTTGGTCGTTCCGAGGTCTATCGCGAAATTGATCGTCTGGGCCATAATAATGCGCAATTTAAGCCTTCGTGCCGACGATGACGACCCCTTTCTGCAGGAGGGCTTTGCCTGTGTCGTTCTGGGTGTAGAGGATGGGTTTGATGACGTCGAGGATGACCAGCCCGTCCTTCGCGGTGGTCGTAATATTGGCCTCCAAGTCCGTGCGGGTCTCCATATACGGCTCGCCCTGCGGGTTCAAGAGCAGGATCCCCGCCTCGTCCAGCACGTCCTTGATGCGTTGGAGGTTGCGCTTGACGCCGGGGGAGTCGGTGTCGGTGAGCTTTTTCTCGAGCTCGAATACGAGATTGGCCATTCTGATCCAAAGCGGTTGTGACATGTTCGAATTTAGGGAATTAATAAAACCCGTCCATCACAACTTAAATATTACCGGCTGAAGCTGGTAACTCTCCACGGGGACACCCGCAACGATCGCCGGCGTCCAATCAGCCATCAACTTCATCACCCGCATGGCTTCCGCATCCAGGTACGGGTCCACCGATCGTTCTATTTGTAAATGGGTCACCTTTCCTTCTTTGGTGATATGAATGCGGATCATCACCGTACCTTGAATTTCATGGACGACTGCCGAGTCCGGATACCGGAGGTTCTTGTTAAGGAAATACAGATACCGTGACGGTCCGCCCGGATATTCCGAATCGCGGTATAATATCGTGTCCTTCGTATTTCGGGATCCGTCTTCGTGGTAAAGACTTTGGGAGACTCGCTTGTCGTTATGGTACATCGCCTTTCCAGCCAGCTTTCCCGACGGGAAGAAGGCGGTCCATTCGCCTTCCTTGTGCTTGTCCACGTTTATTCCTTTCAACTTTAGCGTACCGTTCTCATAGAAATGCTGTTCCAGGCCATTGATCTTATTGTCGGAATAGGTCAGCGAATGATTTATCGTTCCGTCTTCAAAGAAGTAATTGAACGTTCCCTGGGCAACCTTAAGGGAATCATCGCTATATCTGCCGGTCATCTGCGGTTTCCCGTTCCGGTAATGATCCGTGACCAGCCAACCCGAGTCAGTCTTGTGGGTCGTCCGAAAAAAGCGCGCATCTGCGCTGTTGTAGATTACCTTCCAATCCCGGTCATACCAGGTGGTATCTTGAGCGAGTGCGCTAAGGCACAGGAGCAAGAGAGCGCTTACGGTGGTTAGGGGGCGTGAGTACATGGGAAAACATTGGTTTACGGTGCAAGAAATATAAAATTCGGCAATTGACCAATCCCATATTTTCACTTTATTTGTATGTTTCTAACGAACAAAATATGATACCGGCCGAACTTCTTAAAATTCAGGAAGACTTTGACCCTGAAGACCTTTACTATACTATCCAGGCAGTAGAGTACTCCGCCCAGAACATTCGGATAACCCTACATATAGCAACGAGGTTTCCGGATGGAATTGACGGGGTCAACGAGGAATGGTTGATTGATGCCATAGGGGTTCGAGAAAATACCATTTCCATCGGGTCCATAGACCGTATGTACTTTAGCGACGACGATGCCTTACTCTGGAAATACACCGATCTACCAGGAAGCTTATATTATACTGGAACATGTCAAGACATCGGCAAACTGTTCATGGAACTCTATCTGGTGCACTTCGGTTTATTCGACGACCACATTCCTTTCAGCGAATTTCTTAATATGACTGACCTCCGAAAGTTGTTCCGGATGCCTATGGGGTTACTTGCGAAAGGCCCTTTAAAATTGTTGGAAAGATACGCCGTTATCCTTCAAGAGTGCGGGATCGAGCCTTCTATCGTAAAATACAGCCGGCCAACGGTTTGGGATGGCAACTCGCATGTACCCAAACAGGAAGACCTAAAAATTCTCCTTTTTCCTGTTGAAAACTGTTTCATCATTGCCGAGGAGTTTCAATTTACAAGATCAAAAAATAGTCCAGCTCAGCACTCCACGTGATCTCCCGGCAAGTGAGGTCCCAAATGTCGATTATCCCTGGCTGAATTGGGTGATGCGCCTAAGCTCCGGGATCGACAGGTCATCCATCCGTCGATGCAGCATCCGGTGGCAATTGCTACAAACCAACGCGAGATCGTCTAATTTGGTCCGGCTCTCCGCCTTGAATTTCCAAAGGGGCACTCGATGGTGGCATTCAATGAATCCCGTTCCAATGATTCCGTAGAACTCTTGAAAGACGAACTCACAAACTTCACAGGCCAGCTTCCCCACGCCTTTCAAAGCCTGTTCCTTCTTCAACTTTACGATCTTGGGGTCTCGTTCTCGGACCTTATGTAATTTGTAAATGACCTGTCCTTCTAAAACAGAATCTTCGAAGGTCTGCTCGTCATCTTCCACTAGAAGAATTTGAGATCGAAGTATACGGTCATTAATAACGTCCTTTATTTCCCGGGCAACCGAATGCAGCAGGTTGCGGCGCTGTGCATATTCGTTAAAAAGCCTTTCATCTAAATTGGAATAACTTTCCAGCCCTTTTCCGTGATAATTCGGGTCTACGGAAAGGAAATTCGACAGCTTCATCGTAACGCCATTTGGGTTCCTGAACCTTTCCTCATCCGGTCGTTTAACAAAAAGGGGAAGGGAATTGAGGGTCTTACTCAATTCAATGATGCGCGGGTTCCTTTTATCGATGGACCCACGGTCGGGCGAGAAATAGAGGTCTAAAGCAAGGATGATCTCGTCCCTATGCCATTTAGGGTTTCGCATTCAACAAAATAGGAAATATTCTTATCCGCTCAAAATGCCGACAGGCCACGTCAATGGGTGCCCCGCTCCGCCGTCGTGGGCAAACTTGCGAAAATCACGCCCAAATCGCGGATAATTATACCACCCTGCTTTCCTCGACGGCGCAAATCCGTATCGAGTAGGGGCGAAAGCGGCCGGCGCTCGCAGACATCGTCTTGTGCAATGAGCAAAGAGATTCCACGGGCAGCAGCGTAGTATACTGTGGGATTTCCGGCGCGGTCATGGCCTCTACTCCACCCGTTCGGACCAAGATGGAGGTCTTGGACGCCTCCATCCTACGCCCAGGTTAACGCCCGAATACTCTTCAATCTCGACCTCCTTTCTTCTCTCGGACCTATTTCTGCCCTCGTGGCCGCGGCCCTTAACAAACAAGAAGTCGCCTAGTGAACCGTGAGAGAAGAGTCGGTATTGTCGAAGTAAAGCTAAGCGCTTGTTAGTTCTTCTGAAATCATAAACGGCCGACGATTTTGCGAATCAGGTGTTTTCACCCTTTTTATTATTGGAAAAAAAACCTACATTTCCACCAAAATCTGTTAACCACACCCCACTAGTGAAAGAAAACTCCCTGTCCCCTTTCCTGAAATGGCCAGGAGGTAAACGGTGGTTTGTTCGCAACCATATAAACCTCTTGCCAACTTCTTATCGCCGGTATATTGAACCCTTCCTTGGCGGCGGCGCCGTATTCTTCCATTTGCAACCAGATCATTCGTTGCTAGGTGATACAAACCCTGATTTAATAGCTGCTTATCAAGCATTAAAGGAAGATTGGAGATTTGTAAAGAGGAGCCTACAATATCATCAACGGGAGCACTGTACCAAGCATTATTACAAAGTAAGAGATCAGATACCAGACAATGCCCTTAACCAAGCTACACGGATGATCTACTTAAACCGAACCTGTTTTAACGGCATTTACAGGGTTAATTTAAATGGTGAATTTAATGTTCCAATAGGGACTAAAGATCAGGTGATCCAGGAATCAGACGATTTTGAAGGAGTTTCTCGTACACTATCCAATTCGGTGATTCGCAATTCCGACTTCGAGACACTAATAAATGAAGCCACCGAAAACGATTTTATTTTCGCTGATCCTCCTTATACAGTACGGCATAATTTAAATGGCTTCATAAAATACAATGAAAAGCTATTCTCTTGGTCCGATCAGGAACGTCTCGCAGGGGCGCTCCAACGAGCGAGAGAAAGGGGGGCGCAAATTGTCTCAACAAATGCCAACCATCATTCCGTCAGACAACTTTACGAAGATCTCGGATTTAAGCTTTTGACTGTATCCAGATTTTCCTCCATCTCCGCCGCCGCTGAAAATAGAAAGCTATTTGAAGAACTTGTAATCCTATCAAACACAAACATTCCGAAAGATGGCAGCTCAGACTCTTCAAAGCCTTGTTAATACGACAACCATCCAAGGTAATCCCCTTGAAGCCCTTCGCGCCTTCCTTGACCAAGAGTCGCGAATGGAAACAGGCAAGTTTATCGACAAAATGCGATTCGTTGGTTACGTTCTTGACCTTGGATACGACTCTGCCAAGATTATTACCAGCGATCCTTATAAACTGGCCGTAGGCGGAATCCCTAGAGGTTCGTTTCTAATTATGACTCCCTTCAGCGCTGGGAACACCCCATTGCATTTTACTTTACTGCGGGTTACTGGAGTTTCTCCAACTCCTTTAAGCAGTCAGGTTCAACAAACATACTTTGAGCTCCATAAGAAGTCCATGCCAGAATTGGACGTCTGGACACAAAGTGAGCTTCAATGGGGCGCCCTCAACTGCGATGTCCTCGGGATGTTTTATGCGGATCCACTCGACAATCAGAAATTGGCCTATTCCGGAGACGTAAACAATGTCGTTAGTGCGCATCGGTACAAAGTGTATGCACCTGACAAAGCAGTTCTCATGCTGATCGTTAACGGCATGGTCAAGTCGGATAACAAATGTGAGCTAGGTGCTCTTAAAACCATGGAATGTGGACTCCTAAACGACGGATCCATCACCGGCATTCCTGTTACTGTTTCAATGACTGATTTTAAGGGAACTCGTACGGCCATGTTTGGAAAAACTCGCCTCGGCAAATCAAATGTGGTCAAATTGATTGCCAAGGGCATGCTCGAAGCAACGGCTGAGGACAACAGCGTTGGTCAACTAATCTTCGACATCAACGGAGAGTATGCTAATGATAATCCTCAAGATGGAAACAAATCGCTTCGGTCAGCATATGATTCTCGCTGTCAAGTATATGCCTTAGTAGGTCGGCCGAATACACCTTCGAAACAACTGCGCCTAAATTTTTATGAACAGACTGAGTCTTCAATTGAGGTTCTAGCTTCAATGTTAGAACAGGACAATAAGACGTCGAATTACATCAAGAGCTTCGCCAATGTGAAACTTCCATCTATCGAATCCATAGCGACTGTTCCCGAGGGGGAAAAGACAAGGCCTATCAGAAAAATTCAGCTTTTTTGGGCTATTCTGAAAAAAGCCGGATTCCAGTCCGACGAAGTCAGGCTAAAATCGAAAGCTCTGGTTTCTAAAAATGCTAAGCACTTTGATCCTCATTTTAATGTCGCGCTGAGAACCGCAGCCTACCAAAATATTGGCCAACAACCGTCCAATCCGCCGTCGGATTTGGATGGTCTCGTCAAAGAGTTTGAGGTAATGGCCCAATTGCGAAGAGATGATCCCACTAATCAGGCCCTTATGAGTGGATCAAAACCGATGTTCGACTCAGACGACATCGCCATGTTAGACTTTCTGCTACCAACTACGGGTTCTGGCCCGTCAGTTCTCAGATCCTATTTAGCCTACCACTCACCCAAGGCGGACGATTTCATCATTGATATAATTCAACTTCTTGGAGATGGGAAGACGGTTATTTTAGACTTGGGCAATGCAACCGACGAAATCAGGCGCTATTTCGCAGATATGCTTTCAAAGGCTGTATTCGGCAATCAGGAATCAAAATTTGTCAGCAACAATCTAGGGAACAAATTCATTCAGCTTTATTTTGAAGAAGCGCACAATCTTTTCCCTCCAGATTCTAACGATCTTACAGGCGTCTATGCAAGATTCGCAAAAGAAGGCGCAAAGTTTCATATTGGAATGGTCTATTCAACGCAATCTCCATCCACTATAAACCGTGAGCTTTTGGCTCAAACAGAAAATTTCTTTGTCGGTCACTTATCTAGTCAGGACGAAACAAAATCTCTGGCACGAGTGCAGATTGCTTTTGACGGAATCGAAGAAGATATTCTTAAATCGAAAACACCCGGTTATATGAGAATGTTGACCATGTCCCATCGATTTGTAATTCCCGTCCAAGCACATAAATTTGAGGCTGTCGCCACATCTAATAACTAACAATTCTCTTTTATGCCTTATTCTCAAGGCTCTCGATTGCCGGCCGAAATGGCCTCCAAGCTTGGGCATTTGCCCGTTATAGAAAGTGAGTGGGTAAAATCTCTAGTGCAGGATTTCGAGCAAACACAACATAGTGGGGAGAGTATCAATTTAAGTGATTGGCGATCGTTCGATTCTGCGGGTATTAGACCCTTACGGAATATATGGGCTACCGATGGCTCTTACGTTTCGATAAAGTCGGAGGGAAATCCACCTAAAGAAATGGCTTTTGTAAAGACGGCGCTTCTTACAGTAGATCAATCGAAGCTAAATAGAATCGACAAAGAGACCCCCCATCCATTGCTTCTTCAAGATGTTCTTAAAGACAGCGCGGTCTTTCATGCTACCGTTTTCCCCCTTAAAAATGTGCGGAGCAGCCTTGGTAACAACTATAATACCATCAGGCATATTGTCCGGGATTCTTTGCGTATAGATGAAAATGGGGCGTTTTATGAAACGCTGAAATGGATAGCTTACAGAAAATGGGAGCGATCCAACGAAACTAGAAGCCCGGCATTTCATTGCCCCCACTGCCATTTGAACATTGAAGTTGGCCTGCCTAGCGACGCTGACGAATGGGATTGTCCGAATTCAAACTGTGGAGAAAAAATCTTTTTGACTGACATGATTGGTTTTCATTTAGATATGGACGAAGACAGCGCCCCGGATTCGATTGCATCAGCCTATATGTTAGTAATGGAGCATCTAATGATTTTCACGGCCATCAGACTTTTGTGGGATCAAACAGACAAAAATCTGGTAACCGATACCCTATTCATAAAAGATGGCCCCTTGACACTACGGAGTCAATACTCCAAACTGGTTCCAAATATTCGATCGTTCCTCCAACAAGCAAAAGACCTGGGTCGACCCATTCACATCATCGGGCAGGAAAAGAGTGGAGCTTTTTTTGACCATCTCGCGTCGATTGTCATGCAGGTTCCTCCGCACGCTAGGGGTGAGCAAATATCCTATTCCGCGCTTACGCATGATTACGTCAGGAGGGAAGTTTATAGGTCTCCGGACCTCTCCAACCCCTATGGTAAACGTACTAATTGGGGCGAGAAGTTGTTCATCAAGATAGATCCAGGTACATATATGGTTATTAATGTGCCGACTGGTCGTTACGACGACGACCCGAGTTTCCCTAGTCCGGCAGCATTAATCGGGCTGGATCGCATACTCGCTACGATTACCGGATTGATCAGCTATAAATTTGAAGGAGCTCTGTTTCCCATAGAACTCGCGAATGGCATTGCTTCCATGTCAAGCTATCCATCTGCCAAAGTGCTTCAACGGTTCGTTAGCTGACTAATATATCAAATATGGAGCAATATGATAAACTGCACCGCGGTGTTCCAACACTTCCCGCCGCACAAACTCATTCAGGCCGCTTGGCCCGCCAACGCCACTAATTCTCTTTACTTCCCGGAAATTTCCCCATCAACCCCTCCAACTCCTTCGCCTTCTCCCGATACTCCGCTATCACATTCGTCCTCTCACTCGGATCCCACGCCAAATTAAAAAGCTCCTTAGCCGCCCCCTGCCCCGCACCACCCACAATCCCCCCACCGCCAACAGCCCTCACCTCCCGATACTTCCAATCCCCAACCCGCACCGCCTCGCAAACCCCATTATTATAATAATAGATCTCCCGATGCGGAGGATGTCTCAACAACTCCGGCGGCCCCTTCTGCAGCAACACATCCGAAACCGACTGCCCATCGAGCACCCGACCAACAGGCAACGCCGCGCCCGTCCATTCCGCCAACGTCGGCAGCACATCCAACGCACTCATCATACTCGTCATCGACACCCCCGAAGCCACATGCCCCTTCCAATAAACTATAAAAGGCTCCCGCACCCCGCCCTCATAACTAATCCCTTTACTCCCCCGAAAAACCCCGGCCGTCCCGGCATGCCAACGACGAGTCGCGCCGTCCCCAGACATGCGATCTGGAAACTCTATCCACGGCCCATTGTCACTGGAAAAAAGAAAGATGGTATTATCCGCCAACCCAACCCGCTCCAACTCGGCCCACAGGACCCCAAGGCTGGAATCCAGCGCCTCGACCACATCACCAAGGGCCCCGCCATCCGACCGCCCGCGATCGCGAGCGCCCGAAGCAAAGGCCACCGGCAAATGCGGCATTATGCGCGAGATACAAAAAGAACGGCACCCCAGCCTTCTGCCGTCGGATATAACTCACCGCCTCGGCCGTATACAACTCGATCAAATTGGAATCCGCCGGCCTCGTCACCGCAGGCGCATGGTCGCGCCAGATGCGCAACGTCGTATCCGTCTTCACATATGGCGCCCTATAATCGTGCGAATACAACAGTCCAAAATACGAATCGAAGCCCTGCGCCATCGGATGATTCTCGGGATGATCACCCAGATGCCATTTCCCGATCATGGCTGTCTGATACCCCGCGGCCTTCAGCATCTCGGCAATAGTCACCTCCCGGGCAGGGATTCCCAACGGCGAGCCGGGACCAATCGGCGCCGGTAAATTCATCCTCGAAGCATACCTCCCCGTCAAAAGCGAAGCCCGCGAAGGCGTGCAGCTTGGACTCGGAACTACATAGTTCGTCGCTCGCACCCCCTCCCGGGCCATCTTATCTAAAAACGGAGTCCGGATCACCGGATTCCCATAACAACTCAAGTCGGAATAGCCCATGTCATCCGCCAGCACCAAAATCACATTGGGTCGCTCATGCGCGCGCGCATCGGGCCGCTCCTGCCCCCGAACAGCAACGGCTCCAACCATCGTCATCGCCAAAGCAAAAATTCCGTATCTCATCGGCCCAAGTTAGGAAATAAATTTCCGTATTTTCGGCCAAACGGACCAACTTGAAACAACCCCCTGATCCTCGCACTCGCGTCACCAGCCCCGCGCCCGCCTTCTATATCCTCCTTTCATTTGGTCTTGCTCTCCTGCTGTTGGTCGACCTCGGTTGTCACAAAGCATCGCCAACGCCGCCACCACCGGCGCCGCCAACACCCCCGGTGCAAAAACCCGATACCATCGCCGTCGTCAAAAAAGATACGCTCTGGGAACTCGTGACCCTCGAAGAGATAGATAGCAGCCGCGGGCCGTCCCCTGTTCATACCAATCGGCTTTTTCATTTCTATTACGACTCTAGCATGCGGGTCACCACAGTAGGAATTTCGGATCATAACGGAGTCTCGATCGATACCACCACCTGCTGGATCTTTTACAACGGCGGCGCCATCCAGCCATCGATGATCATCACGCCCATCTTGAGCGGACCTCCGGCTGGTCCTGCCACCTACGACACCACCTGGTTTTCCTATGGCTACGGCCGGCTGCTCTCCGACTCGAGCACCGACCATTCCTCCTATCTCCACCCCAATACAAGACAGATCCTGACCCGGCATTACACGTACCCCAACAACACGACCACCCTGGTCTCCTGGTATGGAGAACCGGCAGCCGACGGTACCCCTCAGTTCATCCGATCGGATTCCGCCACCGCCCCCGGTGACCCCTCACAATTCATCCGCACCCAATTCTATAGACCTGTGAATCTGCAATTGACACCCACCTATGCGGTCGCCGAAGCCTTTAAGTTCACGCCCCTCATCAATCCCCTTTCAAAAATGACCGTCGGCGGCAATGTTTTTTCGCTGATCTATGATCCGGTGAAACGGGAACTCCTCGGCAATTCGTTTACCAAGGCGATTTTGAACTCCAATATCATCCCAGATTATCTCGATTTCTATTCGCCAAACATCCCGTCGAGTTTCTACATTTCAGGGTACATCTCGGGTTCAGACTGGCTCATCGCCGCCATGGGCGACCGCTTCGATCTCCGCGTGGTCGCTGACAGCGCGCTACCGCAACTGCCAAAACTGATTTCCGTCGGCGCCACCACGGCCATCGACGGCCGGTTTGTTTACAAGTATACTTATTGGAGCAAGATCAAATAGCAAGTCGGCCGGCCGCCGCAAGGTTAGCTCAGCCTTTTCTGCAACTGGTCCAAATACCCCGTCCAACCCGCCGAACACTGGTCATAACATTCCACCTCCGGAACCAACCCCTCATGCGTAAATGTCACCAGCGTCCGGGAATCCTTCGGCGCAAGGCTAAACCCAAACTTCGTCCCCTCCCATTCATCCGTCTTCTTTGCAAACGTCAGATTCGCCTGCGTCACCAGCCAAACGACTTTCTTGTTCGGCTCCATCTCCACCAGCTTCTGCTCGGTATGATGCACCCCGCCTCCGGCGCGGAAACTAAACTCATCTCCCACCTTCTCACTCTTCCCCCTGATCGTCTCCTCATACAACCCGCTCCACCATTGCGGGATCTGCAGCAGCAACCCATAGACTTCTTCCGGAGACTTCGACGTCTCGAATTTGTAGGTGAAATTCTTTTGTGCCATTGTTGATAGTTTTATCCCCTAAAGCTACCATCATTTCCCGCCCCGCACCGGGTGAGAATTGGACTTTTTGAAGGGTGGATTTGGACATCCGCGGCAAACTCCCGCCGGCCCCCTCAGTGCCCCACACTATCCTTCTTCTTCCCAAACAACCCCTTCAAGATCCCCTTCCCCGCATCCACGGCCTGCTTTCCTACCTCGCCCGGAGCCGCAGCCCCCTTGCCACCCGTCGTATCGCCCTTCCCGCCCGCCAGCTGCTTCACCAACTGGTCCTTTGCCGCGCCGATCGCCTGGTTCTTGAGGGCAGCCACCGTATCCTTTACCGCCCGCTTCGCACTGTCCGCCTTCGCCTGCGCAAAACTCATCGCCTGCTGCTTCAACGCATCCGCCATATTTCCCGCTGCTCCTTTCAGATCGGTCTTAACCTGCGGATTCGTCAGCGTCCCCCCCAACTTCAGGTCGAGATTGACGGTCTCCCCGGGATTCAGATTCACCCCCTTCGCACTCGCCTGCGAAGCCAGGTTATTGATCAACGCATTCCCCTGGCTGCCCAGCAACGCCCGCGGCAATTTCATATTGATCGCATAATCCATCGACTGATCGATCCCATGCATTCCACCGATCTGCATATCGATATCCTTCACCTTCACATGAAAAGGCTTCACCAGCACTTTCCCGTTCGCAAACTCAAAGCTGTTCTTGATGTCCTGCAAGACCACCTGCTTCAGCTCGCTCACATTCAACGTCGAGGAGATCTTATCCAACGGTGCGAAGTGACCGATCACTCCCTGCAGGATCGCCAGGTTACCACCACCCGTCAGGCTGTTCACCTCCGGCGTCATGTCCTTGCCCAGGTTACCTTTTACTGTCAGGCTCGAACTCAAAGTCCCCGAAATGAATTTGGCCACCGGCGCCAACTTCTGAACCGTATTAAAGGCATTAAACGTCTTCTGCACATCCAGCTTCTGCACATCATAGCTTAGACTGATCGCCGGATTCTTCTTATTCTCCTTTGTCGAATAGGATCCATTTATCGCGATCGTTCCATCCAGCGCCTCCATCCGCACATCCTTCAACGTTACCGTCTCGTCCTTCACCAGCAATACCCCCGTCACTTTATTATAATCGGTCTTGTCATAATGCACCTGATCCACCGCCGCATTCAGCGTAAAATCGATATTCGCCGGTACCAAAAACGCACTCGCCGCAGTCTTCCCACCCCCGGCACCGGCACCCCCGCTACCACCACCCCCGGCAACCGGCGCACCGGCACCCGCCGCACTATCCGCCGGCATCCACTTATTCAAATCCAATCGGTCAGCCTTCACCGTTAGCACCCCCGCCAGCGTCCCACTCTTCAACGCATACCCCAACAAATTATTCAACGACCCCTCCGCCGTAAACTTCGTCTGCTGCAACTGCCCGCTCATCCCGCTAAGCGTCACATTACTTGGATTCCACCGCAACAACGCCGTGCTAATGGTAACCCCATCAGGATAAGCCTTCGACTGATACCCCAGGTCCGTCACTTGCACCGTTCCCGCCGCATCAAATCCATCCAACTGCTGCTTCTGCGCCGCCGTCACACTCCCCGCGCCTGCACATCCGCATCGATCAGCCCGCTTAGCCGGGTGCCGGGTTCCAATTTCACATACTGCGTCAATCGCGACAGATCCAATTTCCCTTTCGCCGCCGCATCGATATACCGGCTCGTCATCGGATTCTTCAACAGCAGGCGGAAATCGAAGGGCGCAGCCGCCATTTCAAGATGTCCCTGGCGAAGATCGACCACCGTATGATCCGTGACCCCATCGGGGTTGTCCACCTGCAATTGCAGATTGATATTTCTCACCGCCTGTGGCAAGTCGGGGTATTGAAAGAACCCATTCTTGACCACCATACCCACATGATAGGCCGGCATCTGACTGGGGCTATAGGTGCCTTTGACTTGACCATCAAAGCTTGCCTCCCCACCCGTCTTAATAGCGCCAAAATCCTTCTTATACAACTCAGGAACCAGCGACAACAGATTCTTAAACTCCGCCGAAGGCATCCGGAAGCCGATATCCATCGCATAGGTGCTGTCATTCACCAGCTGAAAGAAACCCTGCGTCGACAACTGCAGGGCGTTGACCATGATCTTATCCGTCTGGAAACTGATCTTCATCGTCTTCGCATCCACCTGCAGGTCCGCGCCAATCGTCACCAGATTATTATTTAGATATGGAACACCCCCATAGCTAAAATCCACCGCCCCCGCACTCGTACTCGTCGAAAGCGTGAACAGATCCGCCGAAAAGTCCCCGCTTCCCTTGTGATTCAACCGATCTACCTTAGTATGCATCCCCCCCGCCGCATCGTCATAACTCAGATAGCCGTCCGTGATCGTATAGCGGTCCAACTTCATCTTAAAGGCCGACCCGCCGCCGCCCGCACTACCCCCACTCGTCGCCGTGTCGGGTTTCGTAATAAGGTAGTTCGCCTGACCATCCTTTGTCACCACCAGGTGGATGCGCGGCTGATCGAGACTGATAGAATGGATCACAAGATTCGAGCCGCCGATAACACTCATCAGATCGACCGCCACATCGATATCTTTTACTGACGCGAGGGTGTCGCCCGCAAACACGCCGGTGCCCGTAACTTCCAGGCCTTGCAGGTCCAACGATACGCGGGGAAAATGGCGGAAGAAAGATAGGTCCAGATCGGTAAAATCCACCTTTGCCGTCAGGTGGTCGTTGATCTGGGTTTTGACGATCTTGATGATCTTGTCCTTGAAGAGAAAGGGAGCGAGAAGAAGGATCAGCAAAAGTACGCCCACGCCGATCCCGGCAATCTTTAGGATATTTTTTAACATATAGGTTAGCTTGAGTGAAGCAAAGCTAATAAATAGTCCCTATTCTTGCAATGTCCGCGGGCTTAACCCAACAACAATGACCTCATTACAGCTGCTTTTGATCATCACCGGGTATTTCTCCCTGCTTATGGCCATCTCCTGGCTGACCTCCCGCAATACCCGCGACACCACCTATTTCGACGGCAACAGATCTTCGCCGTGGTTTCTCGTGGCGTTCGGCATGATCGGCTCCGGGATCTCGGCCGTCTCGCTCGTCTCCATTCCCGGAAACGTCGGCAACAACCAGCTTTACTTCTTCCAGTTCATCCTCGGCAACCTCGCGGGCAGCGCCTTCATCGCCTTTGTTCTCATCCCCGTCTATTTCCGGCTGCAGCTGGTGTCCATCTATGGTTATCTCAACACCCGCTTTGGACCCATCACCTACAAGACCGGCTCGATGATCTTCCTCGTCTCGCAAAGCTTCGGCGCCGCGCTGCGACTGCTCCTCTCCGTTAAGATCCTCCAATACGCCTTCTTCGATTCCCTCCATATTCCCTACTGGCTCACCATTGCCGTCGTTCTCGCCCTTATCTGGCTCTATACCCATCGATCCGGCATCCGCACCATCGTCTGGACGGACGCCCTTCAGTCGGCCTTCCTCATCACCGTGATCATCATCTCCATCCTCAGCATCCGCCAGGCCCTTGGCCTTTCCTTCACCGGCATGCTCCACGCCGTTGCCTCCGATCCGCATGCGAAATTCTTCGACTGGGATGCCCGCAGCGGCACCAACTTCTTTAAACAATTCGTTTCCGGCTTCCTCATCCAGGTCGCCCTCGTAGGCCTCGACCAGAGCATGATGCAAAAGACCCTCACGGTCCGCAAGGCGACCGACGCCCGCAAAAATGTCCTCAGCTTCAGCTTTTTCATCGCCGGTTCCCAGACGCTCTTCCTTGGTCTCGGGGTGCTGATGTACCTCTTTGCCGCCAACAAGGGCATCCCCCTCACAGTAAAGGACGGCCGCATCCAGGACACCGACGCGCTGTATCCCCTGCTCACCCTGCATTACTTCGGGACCACCGGGGCCATCGCCTTTCTCGTTGCCGTCGTCGCCTCTACTTTCGCCAGCATCGACGCGTGTATCACGGCACTCACCACTTCCTTCAGCTATGACTTCTTATCCTTCGAGTCCATCCCGATCGCCCAAAAGAACACCATCCGCTACCGTGTCCTGCTCGGCGTGAATCTCGTCATGTTTTGCATCGTCCTCGCCTTCTGGAACAGCAAGGGCGCCATCATCGATACGATCTTCGACATCGCCGGCTATACCTACGGTCCCCTGCTCGGCCTCTTCCTCCTCGGGCTTTTCTCCCGCGCGACACTCCGCGAAAAAGGGGTTCCCCTTGCCTGCATCGCCGCCACGCTGCTCACCTATGGCATCCATGAACTCCTCCGTCACGCCCTCCGCTTCGACGTCGGTTTTTTGACTATATTTATCAATGCATTGCTCACCATCTCCTTTCTCCTGCTCTTAAGCCGCCAACGTTATGACCGACCATGAGTCCATTACGATCCGCGCAGTTACCGATACCGCCCTCTTCGACAGCCTGGCAGCAACGATGGCGGGCTCCGACCCCTGGCGCACCCTCGGCATGGACACTGCCGCCTGCCGGTCCGGCTTCGACGGCCCCTGCAAGGAAGTACATGTCGCCTTTTCAGAAGGCGTGCCGGCCGGATTTGCCATCCTTCAGACATGCGGATCTTTCAATGGATACATCCAGACCCTGTTCGTTGCGCCCCCCTTCCAGGGCCGTGGATTGGGAAAGCGGATGCTCGAATATTGCGAGCAGTACATCCGCCAGACGTCACCCAACGTCTTCATCTGCGTGTCAGCTTTTAACACCCGTGCCCTGCGCTTGTATGAGTCGGTCGGCTTCACTCTCGTCGGCACCCTAAAAGATTTTCTCGTCGCCGGCCATGATGAGCTGCTCCTGTGGAAATCCATCGGCCCAAAACTTGGATATACGCCACCCTCACAACACAAACTCGAATGAAACGTACGCTCGTCTATATCGCCGCCGTCCTCCTGGCTACGGCCTCGCCCGCAAAAGCGCAAAAATCCGGGGCCAACGCCACCACCGGCGCCAAATCCACCACCCGCCTCCAACACCGCGTCGACTCGGTCGTCACCGCAGCCATCCGCGCGAAACTGATTCCCGGCGCCGTCGTCCAGATCCAAAAGGCCGGCCGCGTCATTTACGTTAAAGCGCTTGGGTACTCGCAGGTCAACACCTTCCGGCACCAGCCGCTGCCGGTCCCACCCCTCTTGAGCAGGGCCACCCTCTTCGACCTCGCGTCTCTCACCAAGGTCGTCGGCACCACGACGTCCCTGATGCTCCTGGCCGACGAGCATAAGCTGAACGTCGACGACCCTGTCAGCCGTTACCTGCCCGGGTTCGACACCGGCGCGAAAAAAGAGATCACCATCCGGCACCTGCTGACCCATACCGCCGGCCTCTATGAGTGGTATCCGCTGTTCTACTATTCCGGCCACCGCGACTCCACCGTGCGATTCATCGAAGCCTTGCCGCTGCGCTTTCCCGTCGGCCGCCAACGCAAGTACAGTGATCTCGGATTCACCCTCCTCGGCGCCATCATTGAAAAGGTTTCCGGAATGCCGCTCGACCGCTTCGAGGAACAATACGTCTTCCGGCCGCTGGGCATGACCCACACGATGTACAATCCCCTGAAAAATGGGTGGAAGGGCAGGATCGCCGCCACCTCGCTCGGCAATCCCTACGAGTATCGGATGGTGCACGACTCCTCGCTCGGCTTTGCCGTCCCCGGCCTCGATCCGCAGTCCTGGAATGGTTGGCGCCAGTATGTGCTCATCGGCGAGGTGAACGATGGCAATGCGTGGTACGCCGGCGAAGGCATCTCCGGCGCCGCCGGGATCTTCTCGACCGTAGGCGATCTTCAATTACTCGTAAACATGCTGATGAACAAAGGACTCGCCCGCGGGCAGCGCTTCCTCTCCGAACGGGTGATTAGCGAATTCCTTACCCCCGACGACTTTCGCAATGGGCTGGGCTGGATGATGGACCCCGAAAATGCGTTCATGAAACGCGCCCCCGCCGGCAGCTTCGGTCACACCGGCTTCACGGGGACGAGTATTTCGGTCGTTCCGCAGGAGCAGCTGTCCGTGATCATCCTTATCAATCGACAGAATGTCGGGCTGCAACCCAACGGCGCCTATTACAATCCCAATCCGATCCGCCAGGCCGTGTTCGAGGCCGCGATGGATTGGTGCGCAGAGCAGGCGCCCGCAACCCAGGCCCAGAACGGCTACGTCTACCAGGTCCCCAACCAGGAATTGTATAACACCATCATCCACATGGACAGCGTCTATTTCGGTGCTTACAATACATGCGACATGGCGATGCAGGACGCCATCTATTCCGACAGCGTTCAATTTTACCACGACAAAGGCGGTCTGCAATCTTCTAAAAAGGAACTTCTCGACGCCATAAAAAAGAACATCTGCGGCAAGGTCACACGCGTCCTCGTAAAGGGCAGCGTCGAGGTCTACCCCATCCCCAACTTCGGCGCCATCGAGATCGGCCTCCACCAATTCATCAACCATCAGGAACACGATGCGCTGTCAAAGCCAGATAAGTTTATCATTTTCTGGCGAAACACCAATGGCAAATGGCAGATAACCCAGGTGATCAGTCTGCACTAGCGGCATTACCACGCCTAGTTCTTCAAGGTATATTATTGACTATCAATAATTTGCAACACCGACCAAAATGGAGGCGCTCATATACATAAGTCCGACAGTCAGAAGAGAATTCTGATAAAGCAGTAGGCGCAGAATTTGATCGTTGAGTATATAAAACTAGGGCAAAAAGCCAACAAAATTAGTAAATTTGAATTTATTATGAAGACAATAGAACTTGATTTGGAAAGTAATAAGCAGCTTGATTCTTTATCCAGCATGCTTAAAACTCATAAAATTGATTTCGGAAGAGAGTCTTTTCTTTTGAAAATTCATAGCGCATCTAATGTCAATCAGATTTTGTACGCCAGCTTTTTGCTCCTCTTGGTGAAATACTTTATAGTAGAGAGAAATAGAGCTGTTCCTACTCGAAAGCCAGACTTGGTATATTTGAGTGATGACACTTATTATGCACTCTATTTTAAAAGCTATGATGTAAATAAACTAGAGAATAAAATTGAAAAAGATTTTAAAGTAAATATAGAGATCGAGAAAAAAAGTCCATTGGATGAAGTATTTGGAATATGGAAGGATGAGGATATAACACTTGGTAACATACGCGAAAAAGCATGGCAAAGAACGAAATGATCCTTTGTGATACAATTATTTTTATCAATTTATTTAACGGGAAGGCTGATGTTAAAGCTACTTTAGATAAAACTGGAAATGAGAATATTGCATTCAACTGCAATTAGTCAAGGTTTGACTTTGCTGACAGAAAATAAGAAGGATTTTGACTTTATACCTGGAATTAGGTTTTATAAACCATAGAAAAGCCCAGCCGGCCGCAGATTCCATTAGTGATACAATATCTGATACTATAAATGATACCGTAAATGATACTGACTGAAGGCCCCGGACCAAAAGCATTTTAATTGCTGACCGCTCTAAACCCAACATGCTCCAACCCACTATCCTCCGAACTCTTCATCCTTCGGCTCACCCGATACCCCGTGCAATAAGATTCATTACATAAAAAACTCCCGCCGCGGATCACCCGCTTCGTCGCATACGGCTCATCCGGATCATAACTCGTTGCCGGCCCCTTCGGCCCCACCGTTGTCTTTCCCGCCAGTGACTTATAATAGTCATTGCGGTACAGATCCGCACACCATTCCCACACATTCCCCGCCATATCGACCAGCCCATAACCATTAGGAGCAAACGAACCCACCGGCGCATAATAGTAGTACCCATCCCCCTGGGTATTCTTATCCGGAAAGTGGCCCTCCCAAAAATTCCCATGCGGCTGCCCCGCGCCCATCGCACCCGATGCTTCCGGCCGCTCATTCCCCCAGGGATAAATATTGTCTTTTAATCCGCCCCGTGCCGCAAACTCCCATTCCGCTTCCGTCGGCAGCCGCTTGTGCGCCCAGCGGCAATACGCGATCGCGTCATACCAGCTGACATGCACCACGGGGTAGTTTTCCTTGCCCGCGATCGAACTCCCCGATCCGTGGGGATGCTTCCAGCTCGCTCCCTTCTTCCAATCCCACCATTGCGAATAGTCGGCCAGGTCGACCGGATGATCCGGCGGCGCAAAGACCAGCGAGGCCGGAACCAACAGACTCGCATCCGGCTTTGGCGTCCCAGGCGGCAATTGCTTTTTCAATTCATTCCAATCCGGCTTCCGCTCGGCCGTAGTCACATATCCCGTAGCCGTCACAAACTCGGCAAACTGCTTATTCGTCACCTCCGTCCGATCTATCCAAAAACCTGCCACCGTCACCGCATGTTTTGGGTATTCATCGGGTGAAGCCTGGTCGTTGTCCGCGCCCATATTGAAGGTCCCGCCCGGGATCCAGACCATGCCCGGATGCGCTGCCCGCGCCGCAGCGTCAGGCCCGCCCGTCAGGGCCGCATTTACCGAGGCCGCCGCATTCACACTACTCGCCGAACCTGTGCCCGCGACAGGTGTAGCCGCCCCAAACCGACTCGGGATCCCCGACTCACAGGAAACCGCCTTCTCCTTCTTCGCAACAAGCGCCGCCGAATCTTTCACCGCCGCCGCCTTCACCGTATCCTTACCCGTCACAGGCGACTTCCCCCCCTCATGACACGACAGGGCCAAAACCAGCGCCAACCCCAGCAATATCTTGTTTTTCATGTTCATTTATCACCCGTTGAATGTTCGTATCCGCCGCAATCGTCGCGGCACCCGCCGCAACCACCGCATCCCCCACCATCGGCCCGCCTCGCGCCAGCTCACTCCCCGCCTTCCGACTCTTAAAGATAGGCCAAAGAAACTGCGCATACCACTCCTCCTGCTGATAATGCCTGATCCCAAACCCACTCGGATACTTCCGCGTTATAATTCCCGTCCCAAACAACACATCCCAAAGGAAGAACATATTTCCGAAATTCCCCTTGTAATGCCCCACCCCGTCCCCATCACTGTCCGCATGATGCGCATGATGCGTCGCCGGAGTGGATATGAGTCGCTCCAACACCCAGGCCGCCGGCCGCAACACACGATAGGTATAAAAAGGCTTATCCCACGGGATCGACGAATGCGCCGCAAGCGTGATCAGACTCTTCACCCCCGTCACCAGCAACGCACTTTCACCAAGTCCAAGGTACGTCAACGCCGCCGTCAAATAAATTTGCGAAAAGAACACCGTATAAATGATATTCTGCCGCCCCGCCATCGACATCCCCATATACGGCGCCGAATGGTGCGTCCGGTGGAATCGCCAGAGCCACGGCACCTGGTGGTGCAGTCGGTGGTACCAGTACTGAGTCAGATCGTCAGCGACTGCGATGATAAAAAATCCCCACCAAAACGGTACCCAGGCAAAAATACCCTTCTGCCCCGGGAAGAGCCACGGCAAGGCCCGCAGCGTAAAATACACGACGGCGGGGCGGATCACGAGCTTACTCCCCACAAAACACACCGCATCCAACAACTTCTCATTCTTTGTCCACCGCCGGTCATACAACCCGAGGAAAAACTCCACCACTCCCACCACCAACGTCAACGCCGGCAAGCCCCACGAACTCAGATTCTTCAAAAAAGGTCCCAGAAAAGTCAACACCGGCTTCGCCGGACCCTCCGTCCACGGCCGCTGTCCCGTCGCCGCAAACACCGCCAGCATCAACACTACCGGCAACGCATAAATGCCAACGCTGATCAACCCGTCACGCGCAACCGAGCGACGCGTCTCTTTCGCCATTTCCATAAACTTATAATTAATAGGATTAACATTAAAATACATGTCTGATCACCCAAAGTCCACCATAATAAATGCCAAGCGGAACTGCAAAAACCACCACGCCCACCAAAATCTTCTTAACTAGTAACACAACATCCTGAATCATAACTATGGTTTTTGAGCTGAAGCAAACGGCCGCACCTGGCCATTTTGGTGAATCCTTCTTTTCAAGACATCACTCCAATCGATCAACGGATATATGTGGTACCTGTCTGCATCAGACTCAAACTGCTTCTTCAACTCCGCCAACTTCTGCGGATACTTCGCCGCAACATCCACCCGCTCATTGAAGTCCGTCGACAGATCATACAACTCCCATACATCCTTATCCCATCCATACTTCGTCGAATCCCCACCGCCAGGCCGCGTCAGATCGATAATATCCGGATGATGATAAACCTCCGCCTTCCACCCATCCTTATACACCGATCTCGCACCAAAGATGTAATAGTATTGCTCCGTATGTCTCGACGCCGCCCGCGCATCAGTAAACGAATACGCCAGCGACGTACCCTGAATAGAATCCTGCGCCACACCGCGGAGGTTCGCCGGCGCCCGCAGTCCCAACAACTCCAACGTCGTCGGCAACAGATCGATCACATGCCCATACTGCGTCCGCACACTCCCATCATGCGGCAACACCTTCGGGTAAAAGACGATCAGTGGATTGCGCGTGCCGCCCTCCGAATTCGCATCCTGCTTCCAATATTTAAAAGGCGTATTTGCCGCCTGTGCCCAACCCAATGGGTAATTCGTCTGATGCCCCGAAGCCGTTCCCACCTCACCCAGCGAATCCAGGTTGAAGCGAATAGCCTCCTCATCCGACAACGGCTTTCCAAACAGCGGCTTGTTGATCACCCCATGGTATGACCCTTCCTTCGACGCGCCATTGTCCCCAATGATCACAAACACCAGCGTGTTATCCAATTGCCCGATCTCTTTCAGATGGTTGATCACCCGGCCTACTTCAAAGTCCGTATAGGTCAGATACCCCGCATACACCTCCATGAACCGCGCATAGATCTTCCGTTCCGAAGCCGAAAGAGTGCTCCAGGCCGGGATAGTTGGGTTCCTCTCGGGTAAGACTCCCGTCGCCGGAACGATCCCCCGCCGCTTTTGGTTCGCAAACACCCGCTCACGGAACGCATCCCAGCCGTCATCAAAGGCGCCCCGATACTGGTCACTCCAATATTTGTCCACCTGGTGTGGCGCATGCACCGCCCCCGGCGAATAATACAGGAAGAAGGGCCGATCCGGCGCATTCCGTTTCTGCCTGTCTATGTAGTGAATAGCCTTATCCGTGATCTGATCATTCAGATGCCGCCCATCTGGCGTCACATGCGCATTGTCTTCCACCAAATCAGGTTCGTACTGGTCCGTCTGTGAACCTAAAAACCCAAACCAATGCTCGAACCCTTTTCCCGACGGCCAATGATCGAACGGACCCGCATCTGTTGCCTCCTCATCAGGAGTCACTCCATATTTGCCCACGCCGAACGTATTATAACCATTATCACTCAAGATCTCCGCTATCGTCCCCGCCGACGCCGGCACCCGTCCATCCCAACCCGGAAAACCTGCCGACAACGCGATATGCGAGAAGCCGCCCTCATGCACAAAGTGATGGTTGCGCCCCGTTAACAACGCACTCCGCGTCGGCGCGCAGATCCCCGCCGTATGGAAGTTCGTATACCGGAGACCATTATTCGCCAGACTGTCGAAGGTCGGCGTCCGGATCACTCCGCCAAACGCACTCGACGCCCCAAAACCCACATCGTCCAGGATGATCCAAAGGACATTCGGCGATCCCGCCGGCGGCCGTACCGGCGCCGGCCACCACTCTTTTGATTCAGCGAGGGTCCGCCCCACCGTACCTTGATAAACCGGCGGTTCCTGCGCCATCGCGCTTCCGGCCACAACGGCCGCCGCCATCAGCGAAACAAATTTTTTCATATCTATATAATTTAATGTTATTGCCAGCCTGGGTTTTGTGTAAGTAAGGGATCCAATTGAATTTCTGTTATGGGTATCGGATACAAGGTATCCGTCAGACTCGCCGCCGCATGCGCCGCGATCTTATGCTGCGCCGCCAGGTAGTAATCACCACCCCGCCGCACCAGGTCGAACCACCGCTGACCTTCCTGGATAAATTCCTTCCGCCGCTCTACAAACAGCGAATCGCGAAACGCGCCAACGTCCAATCCCGGCGTCAACGCCGCAACGTTCGCCCGCGCCCGCACCTGGTTGATCGCCGTATACGCATCGGCCACCGGCCCACCATTCAATTCATTCAACACCTCCGCATACAGCAACAAGACCTCAGCATACCGAATAACAGGGTAATTGATCCCACTCGTCGACTGGTTGTTCAGCGGCGTGATCGTATAGTCCACGAACTTGTTCAGGTAAGGGGTATAGGGGTTATTGAAAACGATGGTCTGGCCTGTCGCTGCATTATACTGCGTAGTATAAAAGGTCACCGCCTTCCGCGTGTCTGAGGAAGCAAATAACTGCGAGACACTGCTGTCTGATGGGATATCTATCGGGTAAGTACCCGTATTAAAAGAAGTAAAACTCTGACTCAGATACTGCGTCGCCCCAGTCTCCCCCCCACTTGTGATATACTGAACGCTAAAGACATGCTCCACCCCATTCTTACTCGCCTTCGCAAACACATCCTTAAAATTCGGCAGCAGCGCATAGCCATAGTTGCCCGTCGCCCCCGAGAACGTCCCCGAGGTCAACACGGTTAATAACTCCGTCTTCGCCGAAGCCCAGTCCTTTCGCGTCACATATACTTTCGCCAACAAGGCATGCGCCGCGCCACTCGTCACCCGCCCAACATCCCCCGCCGCATAAGTCGCCGGCAAGGCCGCAATCGCATCCCTCAAGTCACTACCAATCTGTGCATAGACACTATCCCTCGAGCTCCTTCCCACCTGCATCGACTCCACATCCACCCCCGTCGGGTTATGCAGCTCCAAGGGCACCGGCCCGAACAACCGAACCAGGTTGAAATAAAGCAGGGCCCGGATAAACTTCGCCTCCCCCACCAGCCGCGCCTGCAACCCGCTCGTCGTAAAGGTCGAAGCCGGCATCGCCAAGATCGCATCGATCGCGATGTTGGAACGATTGATCCCATAGTAGTGTTGCTGCCAGTTTTTTAAGATCCGGCCGTTCTGCGACACATAGGTCACCGTACTCATCGCCCGTACATCCGGGTTCGTGTTCGAGGGCGAAAAGTTCTGATTGTCTGACGCGTTGTCCGTCATCAGGTTCAACTGCCGCCCATACATCGGGAAATCCCCCGCCGGATCGCTGTTCAAGGTCGTATAGATCGTATTGACCGCCGCCACTGCGTCTGCCTGCGTCTTATAAAATTGACTCGCCACGATCGTCCCCGCCGGGTGCTCCACCAGCTTGTTGCAGGCCAGGATCGTCAGGATCCCCGCAAACGCCATATAATTCACAACTAATGTTCTCATCTTAAAAAGTTTGTTATTGTCCGCCGCGCCTCGCTTCGCTCGGCGCGAACCTTAGAAACTCAAATTAATCCCCCCCAAAAAAGTCTTCACCGCCGGGTAGATCCCATAATCGATGCCCTGCTTCGTATTATCATTCTCAAAGAAATTCGCCTCCGGGTTATACCCCTTGTACGAAGTCAGCGTCACCCAATTCTGCGCCGACACATATACCCGCAACTGCGTGGCCTTCAACCAACCCGTCGTCTTCTTCGGCAGGCTATACCCCAGCGTGATATTTTTCAGTCGTGCATAACTCGCATCCTGCACCCAGCGATCGATGATCTGCGGCACCGGCGAATTCGTCGCCCTTGGCGCCGACCCTCCCGGGTTCGATGCGCTCCATCGATTCGCCAGCACACCCGATGCATTGAGTGCCAGTGTCGGCTTCTCCAACTGCTGCTCCAGTTGGTTAAACAACTTATTCCCGTAAGAACCCTGGATGATAAAGGAAAGGTCAAAGGCGTCATACGTCAAACTATTAGTCACGCCAAACGTAAAAGAAGGCTGCGAGCTCCCCAGATTGTGCTTGTCAGCGGTCGTCACATTCGTGTGCCCGTTAAGGGCAACATATCGCTGATCCCCCACCTGCTGCGGCACCCCCGTTAGCAGGGGCACACCTTTAGAAATATCCTCCGCCGTCAGCAGCCCGCGCGTCGAATAGCCCCAGAAGGTGCCCACCGGCAAACCCACCTGTACGATCACCGGCGACTGTTGCCCGATCGGCGCCTGCGGATAATAGTAATTCACGCCCTTGCCCAGCGAAAGGATCTTGTTGCGGTTCGCCGCCCACACCAGTGAGGTCTTCCAGCCAAAATGCCGGCCTCGGATATTATCCGTGCTCAAGGAGGCTTCGATCCCTTTGTTCTCTACGCTTCCTACATTCTCCAGTGCACTCTGGTATCCTGTGTACTGCGGCAGCGGCACGTTCAGGAGCAGATCGGTCGTCTTCTTATAATAGACGTCAGCCGTCAGATTCAGCCGCCCCTTCCAGAGACCCAGATCGATGCCCGCGTCGTACTGCGTCGTCGTTTCCCATTTCAGATCGGGATTCGCTATTTGCGTCGGACCGATCCCCGTCACCAGCGTCCCACCGATGTAATAATTCGTCGGCGCCAATGCCGCAAGCGAGCTATACGGCGGTACCCCCGAATTCCCCGTTTGTCCCACCGAGAGCCGCAGCTTCAAATTGCTGATCGGCGACGACCAGTTCTTGAAATAGTCAGCTTGCGACGCATTGTAGCTCACGCCAATCGCCGGAAACCACCCCCACCGATGATTGCTCCCCAGCACCGAAGCCCCATCCGCGCGGACCGAAGCCGTCACATTATAGATATGTTTGTAGGAATAGTTCACGCGCCCCAGAAAGGAATTGATCACGTTGTGATGCGCACTCGAGGTCGGCAGCAAGGCCGTCGCCCCATAGCTCAGGTTGTTGAAGGTCGTCAGGTCGTTGGGGAACTTCTGGGCTGAGGCCACCACGCCCTGATCGTCGATCACTTGGGTCGTAAACCCTCCCAGCACATTCACATAGTGAGTCCCCGCAAACACCGGGCTCCAGGTCACCGTATTCTCATTCAACCACGAAGCCGCACTTACCGTCCCCACACTTCCAAACCCCGACACCGCATACCCGTTCGCCGTCGTCGACGGGGCATAATAATTCTGTTTCGTACCGATCTGGTCCACGCCTCCGCTCACCTTGATCGTCAGGGTCGGCCAGGGCTTATACTCAGCCGCCGCACTCGCCAGCAGTCTGTTCACAATGCTCTGGTTCGTCGTAGTCAAAAGATCCCGCAGGGGATTCGTCGGCGTCGAGATATACGGATTGGTTGTATTGAACGATCCGTCCGCATTCTTGATCGCCACCACCGGCACCGTCTGTAACAACGTCGCCCAGGCGCTTGAGATCTGGATCGAGTTATACGCCGCACCCGCCAGCGAACTCTCCGTCGAGTGGCTGTCAAAGACACTCACCGTCACGCGAAAAGCGTCCCCCAACGCCCGTTCATAATTAAATCGGCCCGAGTATCGCTTGAATCCCGTGTTGTAGAGGATGCCGTTCTGGTCGAAGTAGTTGCCGGAGAGGAGGTATCTCGAGCGATCGTCACCGCCTGAGATCGATAGTTCGTGGTTTTGAACCGGGCTTGTGCGGATGCCTGCGCTTTGCCAGTCCGATCCCTTGCCTAGCGCCGAAAGCTGTGCGTCCGTGTAGGTCCTGGCTACGCCGTCGCTCACGTTGATATCGTTCACCAATGAGCCCCATTGGGTCGCATTCAGGAGGGATATCTTGCGGATGGCCTGTTGTGTGCCATAGTAGCCCGAGTAATTCAGGTCGTCCCCGCCTTTCTTGCCCTTGCGCGTAGTAATAATGACGACCCCGTTGGCGCCGTGTGAGCCATAAATGGCCGTCGCCGAAGCATCTTTTAGGACTTCGATCGACTCGATATCGCTGGGGTTGATCGTCGCCAGCGCGTTCACCCCCGCGCCCGTCGTCGCGCCGGAGTTCGTGAAGTTGTTGTTGTTGTAGACGATGAACCCGTCGATCACGTAGAGGGGGTCGTTGCTGAAGGAGATCGAGTTGCCGCCCCGGACGCGGATCGCCGCCGTGCTGCCCGGTTGGGAGTTGTTCTGGGTCACTGCCACGCCCGACACCGAGCCTTGCAGCAAATTGTCAAAGGCCACTGCGGGCTGGCTGAGGGCGGCTTTGCCAACTCCGGCCACGGCTCCCGTCACATCGCTGCGCCGTTGAGTTCCATAGCCGACAACCACCACGTCGTTTAGTTGTGCGTTGCCGCCCTGCAGTTTCAGCTCCGCATGCTCGTAGGTCGTCACCTCTATTTCCCGGCTCTTATAGCCGACATAGGTCACGACATAGATCACAGGTACCCGTTGGCCCGTGATAAAGCGGAATTCCCCGTTATTATCCGCGGCCACCTCATGTGTGGTTCCTTTTATATGGACGACGGCCCCCGGGAGGGGATCGCCTGTCTTTTCGTCGCTCACGCGGCCCACCAGCGCGACATTGTGCGTCGGCGCCTGCGTCGCCGCGCTTCCACCCGCCGGCCCCTGCGCCCTGGCCCCCAAGAGCCCCAACCCAAATGCAACCACCAGCGCCAAACGCTTTCCTTTGGGCAATACATCACCCGCGGCATATTTTCTATACCTTTGTCCCAGATTCATTGAATGATATTTATTGTTTAGTGTTTTTAGATGGCAACCGGTCCGTAACGCCAATCACATACCGGCGCCATCGCTCAGCCGAACAGGAGACCTTCGTCGGAACTGCTTCGCCACGTTCCTCCTCGGTCGGGTCCTTCGAAAGCTCGGACCCCTGTTCGGTTTTTATTTTTGCATAATACTATTTAGGTGAAAAAATCCGCAACCGACTAAACGGTATCCTCAACAGCAACAACAACAGGCGATCTTCCGCAAGATCCCCGTATAATAAATATCATGACTCCGCCGGGCGGCGGAACTCCTCGCAGTTGCCGGTTTCATAAACGCTTTGTTAAATTCAAAACAAAGATGGGGGGAATTTATTAGTCTACCAAATTAGTAGACAAATAAATTTATCATTTCCTTTTCCTATATTTAAGAAACGACTAATAACCCCTTCCCATGGCCGAGCGCTTCATAGTTGAATTTCAAGACTATCTGAAAAAATCCGGGCTCAAGGGCATTCATTTTGTCGCCGGGTCCGACAAAATCGAGCTCCGTCCCACGCTCTTCAATCACAAGATCGCCGCTGATCTCCTGCTGCTCGCAGCCGCATCGCTTGGCGTCTGGGCAATGGAAGGCAAAGACTATTTATTGATCTCCCTTGTCTATTGCGCACTTGCCGCCATGCTCTGGATCGATTTCAATTCTATAAACACCATAATAATCGACCGGGTCGGCAAAAAGGCGATCCTAAAAAGCAGGAATATTTTCATCCATTTCTTCCGCAAATACATTTTAAGACAAGAAACCCAAATTGACCTAAATGCCGTCGCATCCTTCGACGTTCGTGAAAACGAAAGCTTCAGGCCGGGCTTCAGAAGATTCTTCATCGTCATAAAAGACAAAGAAAAGCGAAAGAAAACCATTTTCGGCCTTTCAAAAGAAGAACCTGCCCTCAGAACGGCTAATTTCTTGAATCATTTGGCGATACACTGACGCCTCCATATCAATAATCCTGCAGCGCTGCTATGGCGCTAGCCTTGCATCGCGGTGTTGCAGCTGGCCAAAAAACGGATCGGATCGGTCGTTCCGCTCATCGATTGTAGTCCTCTTTCGACAAGTTTAGCAATAATTTCCCTATCTTGAATGCGCACACGTATGAAAGAAACCATCCTGCAACAACTGGCTGCCATCGAGGCCGGCGCCACCGTCGGTCAGTCCAACGCTGGCCCTACCAACGTCGGCCCTGCGGCCGAGGCCGCCCCATCCACTCGCGAAACCGTCCGCATCCTCTACGCCGTCGAATCCGGCAGCCGCGCCTGGGGCTTCGCCTCCCCCGACAGCGACTACGACGTCCGCTTTATCTATGCCCAACCCCGCGACCGGTACCTCAGTATCCGCGAACGGAAAGACGTGATCGAACTCCCCGTGAACCCCATCCTCGACATCAACGGCTGGGACATCCGCAAGGCCCTCCAGCTCTTTCTCAAATCCAACAGCCCGCTCTACGAATGGCTGCAGTCGCCCATCATTTATATGGACCCCGGCGGCTTCGCCGCCGACCCCTCCGCCGAACCCAGCAGCCCCGCCACCGCCACCAAGCGCGACAGCCCCTCCAGCCTTGCCGCCGACCTCCGCCGGCTCATGCCGCACTACTATTCCCGCCGCGCCGGCTGCCACCACTATCTCTCGATGGCCTACAACGCCTTGACCAACGACCTGCGCGCCGACGAGGTCCGGCTCAAAAAATACTTCTACGCCCTTCGCCCCACCCTTGCCTGCGGCTGGATCCTCGAAAAGGGAACCGTCCCGCCCATGGAATTCGCCATCCTGCGGACACTCATCACCGACAGCGGGTGGAACGATACCGTCGACGACCTCCTGCGCCGGAAATCCCAGGCCGACGAGAAGGCCGTCATCCCGCCCGTCGCCCTGCTACAGGACTGGCTGGTCACGACCCTGGCTAAACATAAGGATCTTGCCGAGTCCATTCCGGCGGTCAAACACGATCCCGAGGAGCTAGACGTCCTTTTCCGGAAATATGTCGATCGGTCCTAGTCACCCTCGACAGCAGAACCACAACAATCGCACATACCCTGTATATTCGCATCCGAACGCCAATCTCGATGACTCTCGCCCAGCTCCATAGCGAACCGCAACATCTCCTCCTCAGATGCATCAGCGGCAGCCGGGCCTATAACCTCGCCGTCCCAACCTCCGACACCGACATCAAGGGTATCTACGTCTTGCCGCAACGGGAACTCTATGGGCTCACCTACACTCCGCAGGTCGCTAACGAGACCAACGACGAGGTCTACTACGAGATCGGCCGGTTCATCGATCTGTTGCTAAAGAACAATCCCAATATCCTCGAGCTGCTCAGCAGTCCCGCCAGCACCGTTCTCTTCCGCCATCCGCTGATGGACCTCATCCGCGCCGGGGATTTTCTCAGCAAACTTTGTCTGGATACTTTTGCGGGTTATGCAAAAACGCAAGTAAAAAAGGCCCGCGGTCTCAACAAAAAGATCAATCAGAGCTTTGACTCGCAACGCAAATCCCTGCTCGATTTCTGCTGGGTCGTCGAAGACAAGGTCACTGTTCCGCTCACAGGGTGGTTGATCAACCACGGGCTTGCCGCCGCCGACTGCGGCCTCGTCAACCTCGCCCATTTCCGCGACGCCTATCTTCTTTTCCACCGCGATCAGTTGCCCCGCGAAGCCAACCCCTTGCGCGGCATCATCTCCGGCCCCGACGCCAACGACGTCCAGCTCAGCTCCATCCCACCTGGGGTCCCGCCCCGGGCCATCCTGCATTTCAACAAGGATGCCTATTCCCTTTACTGCAAGGACTATGCTTCCTACTGGCAATGGGTAGACGAACGCAACGACGCTCGCTATCAAAATACGCGTGCCCATGGCAAAAATTACGACGCCAAGAACATGATGCATACCTTCCGGCTCCTTAACATGGCCGGCGAGATCGCTACGCAACACCGCGTCGTCGTCCATCGCGAGGACCGCGACTTCCTGCTCCGCATCCGCGGCGGCGAATTTGAATATGAAGCGCTGCTGGAAATGGTGGAAGAAAAAATGGCGGAGCTCGAAACGCTCTACGCCGCCAGTGACCTCCCCGAAGCCCCCGACCCTGCGCACGCCGAAGCCCTGCTGGTGCGCATCCGCGAAAGTTTTTACGCCGGCAGCCCGCGATAGCCTTCAACGGGGCCGCCACGCCCCCCTTACGGCACCAGGATATCTTCTACCGAGAACCCAAGCCCGCCGGGCATAACTGTAAGCCTCAGCCGCAAGCAAAGATCGCCCCGGCTGCCGTCATACCACAAATACATGTCGATACTCCTCCACTGATCCGTTATTCCATAGATGCGCATCTTCTCGAATGCTTCATCCGGCGGCATCGTCATCACCCCCGGATAATCGTCCACTTCGTTCCGCATCTGTTCCGCCGTGATGCGTTTTACCGTATCCCGCCGCGCGATCCATTCAAGATCCCGATCCACCAGGTGCCGGACGATGTCCTTCACCACCGGAACCAGCTTATCCTTACTCACCCGGCCGGTACCCTGTCCCGTCACGATGAGTTGGTTATCGTGCGTTTCGAAAAGGACATTCTCCATGCCCAGATCAAAGATGAAATACTCGAAGGCAATATTGTCCGAAAGCAATTCCGCAAGGCTGGTCTTCGGCATCTCGAATACCGGCCAGGGGAAGAATTCATCACTCGTCACCGCCAGAAAGATCTTCTCGTCAAATCGCGGCAGCCATTGATCCATCGCAAAATTCCAGTCCTTATCTTCCTCGCAGTCGATACTTATCGGTCCTTCCACCGCCTCCCACAGCCACCGGCGGTCAAGATCCAGCCCCCGGCGGGACGCCAGCATCCGGATCAGCGGGTCGCTTTCCCCGGGTGGGAAAAATTGGTAGTCAATCTTCTTCCGGTCCAAAAAAAACCGGATATTTTCAGATAAGGAGGTCATAACCGTCGGCCGGAGCGTATCTCCGGCAAAATTTTTGCTATTGCAATATACAAAACCACCTACTATGCGCAAGCTTGCCCCGCTCTTCGCCCTTGCCGGCTGCTTTCTTTTCGCAGCTCCGCACGTCGCTTCGGCCCAGGGAAACAGCCGAGTCTATATCATGATGAAAAATGGGAAACTCACCGAGGTCGTGAATGGTAAGGCAGAAGCCGTGACGCGCGACGTCATCCTGCCCAACCATGCAACCGTTCATACCGACGGCACTGTCGACGACAAGGACGGCAACGCGAAGAAAATAAACGAAGGGGAATACATCAGCTTCGTCGATGGTCGCATCCGGAAATTATCGGCCAGCCCCGCGGCCACGACCAGCACCGCCACCACCGGCGGTACGTCAACCACGGGTAGCTCCACCAGGTCCGCCACTCACGCCAAATCCACGACCCCGGCCAAGAAGGCTACTCCCTGATCTGCTGCGACGGCGGAAAAGAAATAGCCGGACTCAGATTCGGCAACAACTTGCGCACGGCCGCGAGGTCCTTATTGTTCGTGTCCAGGAACGTCCAGTTCTTCCCGCCGTCGGCCGAGATCGCGATCAGCGTCGACTTCGACATCACGGTCTTATCCTGAACTTTGACCTCCGACTCTTGCGGGATGGTGCATTGCAACTCCTTGCCGCTGGCTAGCATCTTCGACGGCTCGCCGATCGAAAAGTTGCCGAATGACATCCCTTGCTTCTTCATCGATTCGATCATCGTACTCACCTGTTTGGTCATCGCCGCTTCGCCGCCCACCATTTTGAGCACCGCCGGATTCATATAATGGCAAAAGGTGGCATAGTCGGCCTTCACAAGGGCGGATGCCATCCTCTGGGCCTGCGCTTTCACGCGGGCACTGGCGTCGCCGCCTTGCGCAGCCAGCCGGGCGGCAGGCAGGAGGGCAATAAATAAAAGGGTAAAGAACAATTTTCGGGTCATCAGGAAGAATTTGCGGTAAGATATTCTAAAACAGCGGTACGCGCAAATGGCCGCGTTCGCTAATTATCGGTCCGCGGGTCTGAGTTAGTTACTGCCACTTAAGCTCTTCATCCCGCGCCAAGACCTCCGGCTCCAATGCCAACTGTTGAACAAAGATGGCCTTTATTACCGGCACGATCTCCTCGTTATTCACCGTGTCCGGGTCACGCCGCGCCCGCTGGTAATGGTCCCGCATAAATAGGCGCGAGGCATCCCCAACCGTCGCACAGACAAACTTATTTCCAAACTGCAAAGCGAACCAGTTGATCATCGCGACTCCGACCAATACAGCCACCCCAATCCGCCAGTTGATAAAGATCGTCAGAAACCCCAGCAGATATCCTCCGAGCAACCCCCATCCCACCCGACTTGTCATTTCCAACAACTCCAACTTGGTTCCCAGCAGCCATTGCACCTCCTGAATCTTCCCTTTCCTACCTCGACCTGGAAACAGCTCGTCTAACCTGGTTGTTGGCTTGATCGGCACGGTCAGCCCAACGGACTCCGACGTCGCGCCTCCACGCAACACGCTCGTTATCGACCGCCGCAATTTATAAAAGGCTTGTTGCGCTGTACACCCCTCGCGATGCTCGCGCCGCACCGACGCAACCACCACATCGCAAAGTTCCCCAAACGTCTTCACCCCTTTAAATGCATCAGAGGCATACTCGATCCCAAAACTCCGTTGCACCGCCACCAGCGCATCCGAAATATCGTCCGGGTCACAATTCTGAAGCCTATGTTTCGTAGCTGTTTTCATATTATTCGTCCCGCGCCGCTATTTCATCGCCTTCTTCAACAACCCCACCGCCTCTTCCATCTCTTTTGCATTCAGCGAGGCGAACCCCAGGCGCACCGCGTTGCCGCGCCGGTTCTGATCATGCCAGTAATCCTCGCCATGCCCCATGCCCAACCCCAACTTCGCCGCCGCCGCCTGCACTTCGCGGGTCGTCATCCCCTGAAACCGGGTGAAGATCGCAAACCCGCCGCTCGGCTCGCAAAAATCAACACGCGACCCCAACTCCTCTCGCAACAGGGAACACAACAGATCCCGCCGCTCATGATAAATTTTATTCGCTTTTTTCAAATGGCGATCGATATCCCCATTACGCAACAAATTCGCCATCGCCTCTTCCATCAGTAGCTCTCCCTGCCGGTCGATGAGTCTTCGGAGCCGGGTGGCCTCCTCCACTAAATTCACCGGGGCGATCAAAAACCCGATGCGGATCGCCGGGGCGATCGTCTTCGAAAAGCTACCGATATAGATCACATTCCCACAGGTATCGATACTCGCCAGCGGCAGGATCGGGCTCACCTCGTATTGAAAGTCGAAATCGTAGTCGTCTTCCAGGATCGCAAACGAATATTTCCGCGCCAGCGCCAGCAGTTGCTGCCGCCTTTCCGGGCAGAGCGCCACCGCCGTCGGCATATGGTGATGCGGGATCACGTAGACCATCCGCACCTTTTTCTTGCGACATAGCTTCTCCACCACGTCGATATCCATTCCGTCGTCGTCCACCGGCGCCAGCAACAACTCCGCGCCGGCCGCGCGGAATACTTCCGAGGCGCCCACATAACCCGGTTCGCCGACGACGACCCCGTCGCCTTTCTTCAGCAGCACCTGGCTCAGCAGGTACATGCCCATCTGCGCCCCTTTTGTGATCAGGATATTCGCCGGCGATACCGCCAGGCCGCGCGTCACGTTCAGGAATCGCGCCAGTTCATTGCGCAGATTCACGCTACCCTGCTCCGGCCCGTAACTCAGGAATCGCGCCGTAAACCGGTAGTTGCCAAATCGCCGGTATTCCCGGATCAGCATGTCCACCGGCGCCAGGCGCGTATCCGGCAGACCTTCCGAGAAGATCAGCCGCTCCGTCTTGGGGATGAAGAAATGGTCGAAATGGAAGCCCGTCCTTTCCACCGGAAAGTCCGTCTCGGCCGGATAGGCCGCCGCCGGCTTCGCCGGCGGGACCGTCAGGCTGCCCCGGATGCCGCTGCCGATCGTCGACCCGCCCGCCGGGTCCCCGTCTGCCGCCCCATTCGCGCCAGTCCCATTAAATCCGATCCCTTTCGGCCGCATCACCGGCAGCTGGGTCGCAACAAAAAGCCCGCGCCGCGGGAACGCCTCCGCCCAACCCTGGGCCTGCAGCTCGTCGAAGGCCGCCACCACCGTCTTGCGGTGGATCTCGAAGGTCTCCGCCAGCTTCCGGCTGCTCGGCAGCGCCGACCCCGGCTTCAGGTGGCCTTGCCGGATAAGACTCACAATCCCATTGGCTAACTGCTGATAGACGGGCTCCGTCAATTCTTTGTCGATCCGCACTAAGTTCTGAATGACGATCATATCGGTTGTCGGGCGACTCGCATCCGCCGCCCCTGGACTAGCTGGTTTATCGATTCTGGACTATAAAGATACCTCAATCCCGGGCTAAATTTGAAGTCTCAAATCGCCGCTTATGGATAACACGTCAAATAACTCCCTCGCGGGCCTCCGGTCCGGTGGCAACCGCGGCGCCAGTCTCACCCTCATCCTCGCCTTTGCCGCCGTCTACATCATCTGGGGAACCACCTACCTTGCCATCCGCTATGGACTCGTCGGCATCCCCCCGTTTATGCTCATCGCCCTTCGTTACATCTTCGCCGCCGTTCTCCTCTTCGCCTGGTGCCTTGTCGCCCGCCTGCCCCTGCCCAATCGGTACAACACACGCATACTCAGCATCAGCGGACTCTTGTTACTCGTCGGCGGCATCGGCTCCGTCGTCCTCGCTGAGCAATATATCAATTCCGGCAACACCGCCGTCATCATCGCTACTTCGCCGTTGCTCTTCCTGATCGTCGATCGTAAGAACTGGAAGACCTATACACCCCTCAAGCTCGCCGGTCTCTTGCTCGGCTTCTTCGGCGTCTTCCTCTTCTCGCGCCTCACCGGCGGCTCCCAGTCCAGCGATCCCGCCCACCGCTGGGATACCCTCAAGGGTACCGGACTCGTTTTTCTCAGCACCCTCTTCTGGGTCTCCGGCACGCTCTACGCCCGTAAGCAAAAGGATAACACCGCTTCGCCTGTCGCCAACACGGCCGTTCAACATCTCGCCGCTGCTGCTGCCTGCGTCTTCATCGCTGTTATGAAGGGCGAATGGCAGAACTTCCATCCCGCTTCCGTGCCCACGGCCGCGTGGTCCGGTCTTGCGTATCTCGTGATCATGGGGTCAATCGTTGCCTTCATGGCGTTTATGTGGCTCGTGAAAGTGCAGCCCCCTGCCATCGTCTCGACATACACGTATGTCAATCCCGTCGTCGCTGTTTTCGCCGGTTGGATCATCGCTGGTGAGCCCGTGACACCCGCCCAGCTCGGCGCCCTGGTCCTCGTGCTGGTCGGCGTGCTGCTGGTGCAGTCGAAGGGCAAGGGCCTGCCGATAATCGGTCGTTTCCGCCGCCGGCCGGAGTGCGAGTCGTGTGTGGAATAGGGCGTTCCCCCGGCGCGCCAAACCAAAGGCAAGCGCCGGGTCGGGCTCCGGGAGACCTTCGTCGGGCCTGCTTCGCCATCAGCGCTTCACCTCCCACTTATAACTCCCCGCCACAACCTGCACCGCCGGCCGGCCCGGCAAGATCACCGTCGCCGTACTGTTCGGCGGCACCGTCACCTCCACCACCACCGTATGACCCCTGCGCCTCCAACCACTCCTGATCTGCCCCAGTGGCCCCCCATGCTCCCCCTCAAAATGCTTCAGCCCCTCCACAAAATGCGGCTCGATCAGAACATGCTTGAATCCCGGCTGCGCCGGATCGGGCCGGATCCCCGCCGGACCTTTGAAGAGCCAGGCGCCGATCTCCCCGAACATGATATGGTTGAGAGAGATGTCGCTCTTCGCATCGATGGGCCAGTTCTCGTAGAGTGTCGTCGCGCCATTGACGATCCACCAGCCCCAGGAAGGAAATGTCTTTTGCGCGGCCAGCCGCCACGCGATATCCGCATAGCCGTTGTCGCTCAGCGCGCTGAGGATCGCCTTCGTGCCCAGCAGGCCCACATCGAGGTGAAAGCTGTCCGCCGCCACCCGCCGCGCCAGCGCCGCCGCCGCCCGCTCCCGGATGCTATCCGGAACAAGCCCCCAATAAAGCGGGACGCTCAGCTGCGTTTGCGAACCTTCGCCATAGACGCCCGTGCCCGCCACGCTGTCCCACATCGGCCCGACCAACATGCGATTTTCCGGCCCGGCCGCGGTACCCTTCCAAACCGTCTCCGGATGCCAGTACTTCGCCGTGAACGCCGCCTTGATCTTCTCCGCCAGCGCCAGATATCGCTCATGATCATCCGAAAATCCGAACAACTTCGCCGCCTTCGCCAGGATCATCACATCCGCGTAATAATAGGCCGTCGACGTCAGCTCCACCGGCGTCGTGGTTCTCACCGGGATCCAATCGCCCAGTCCCCAGGAGCAAAGCCCCGATGGATACAACTCCGCGATATGGTCGACATAGCGCCGGATATTTGAATAGTTGCGCGCCAGGGCCGTCGTATCCCCATAAAATAAATAGAGATTCCAGGGGATGATCGCGATCGTGCTCGTCCAGTCCGGCCCATTTCCCCATTCATAGCCCCAGCCACCCGTCGGGATGATGGACGGCAGCACGCCATTAGGTTGCTGCTCGTCGCGATGATCCGCCAGCCATTTCTCGTAGACTGTAATGCCGTCGAAATTGTAGAGCCCCGTTTCGCTCGCGATGGCCGCATCGCCCGTCCAGCCGTTCTTCTCGCGCTGCGGGCAGTCCGTCGGATAGCCAAAGAGGTCAGAAAGGTAGGAATTGTTCGTCGCCGCCCAGATCTTATCCGTCACCTTATCATCCGAGGCGATCCGCCCCACCGGCGCTACATCGCTATGCATGAACAGGCCCTCCACGTCGCCTTGCACCAGCTTCACCGGCCGGCTGCTCAGCACCTCGATATATTGGAAGCCTTTGTATCCGAATCGCGGCGCGAATGTCTCCACGCTGTCGCCCCCGCCGCCAACATCCCCGCGTGTTCCGCGCCCCTTCAACACATAGATATCAGTCTGGAACGGATCGGTATCGTCCTTCGGGCGATAATGTACATTGATATTCGACTGATCGACATGCCCGTTCTTATACAGCCGCTCCCCATGTACCAGCCGCAACACCGTCCCCGCCTCGCCCGAAACCCGGAGGCGGCTCACGCCTGCGATATTCCGCACCAGGCCAAACACATAGTCCGTATCCGACAACTTCGTCATCACCCCCGCGGGTATCCGCTCCACATCCCGGATCGGCACCATCGCCTGTGCCACCACGACTCCACTCGGGGCTTGTCTGTTATAGACCTCCCCCCACGCCGTATCCACAAACCCCACCGTATTCCACCCCGGCAGCTCCCGCCGCGCATCATAATGCTCCCCCGTATAGATGCTGTTGAATATCACCGGACTCAGCGCCGTCTTCCAGTTCTTCCCCGTCGTCACCGTCTGCACTTCGCCGTCCGAGTAGACGATGCGCAGGTCCATACAAAACGTCGGCCGCTCCCGCCAGGGCGCCTGATCGAAATGCCAGACCGCCGTCGACTGGTGGTTGTACCATCCGTTTCCCAGCAATACCCCCACGCAGTTGGCCCCTTCACGCAGGGCCGCCGTCACATCGTAGGTCACATAGAGCAGCCGCCGGTCGAACCGCGTATACATCGGGTCGAGGCGATGGTCGCCGATGCGAACGCCGTTGATGGATAATTCGTACAACCCCGCCACCGCGATATACGCCCGCGCCGAGACGATTTTTTTGGCAACAGGAAACTCCGTCCGGAAATAAGGCGCCGGCTTCACCGACTTATCCTTCCCATCGCCGATCCAGCTGCCCCGCCAATGCTCCACACCCATCATCCCCATCTCAAAACTCGCCATCGCCGGCGCCGACTCCTGATCCGCCGCGTCACCCAAAACGACCCGCCAATAATATTTTGTAAATGGGCGCAAGGCCGCGCCGCGATATCTTATCAATGAAGCATCCGAAGCCACCTTGCCCGACTCCCAGGCCGCTCCTTTCCCTGCCGCCACCTGCGCCGAATCCGTGCCCACCACGACGCTGTACCAGCTCTGCCAGGCGCCCGACCGCGGATCGGCCATCTCCCACGAAAGCCGCGGCGTCGCCGCATCGATCCCCAATGGGTTCTCCAACCACTCGCATCGCAAATGCACCGGTCGGCAAGGAGCATCGCCGCCAAAAACCCGGCCGCCGCCACCTCGCCCACCATACTCATCCTGCCGGAGGCTGCCGCTGCGCGCAAAAACGCCACCCCAAACTCCCACCCCCAAGATCATCGAAAAAATCAATCTTTTGACCATCGACAGGTATTTTATCGACAGGCTAGCGCCCATCTTTTGTCTCACAAGATAACCATCCCCGCATTCCCGATAAAACAGACATGAAATCCCGGTACCCCGTCATCCCCCATATTAGAAAAAATCTCAATTTTACCAGCGACCATTCAAAACCCCTGACTGCAATCGCGTGTCATCGAAATCGTATGTGGAAACTTTACTCTATTGGTATACTCTTAATCTCCGGAACCCTCCCGGTCCTTTCCGGCAATGCGCAGGACATCGCCCCAACGGGTAACCTTAGCCGACTGCTGCACAACTATCGCAGTGCGCCCTCCGACACCGCCCGGATCAACGGTCTCTTACAACTTAGCAACTGGTACCTCCTCCGAGCCGGCGACGATCGCAACAACCTCGACAGCTCCACCCTCCTCGCCAACCAGGCCGCCGGCCTCAGCGACAAGGCCCGCTATCCAAACGGCCACGAAGAAGCCCGCTTCCTTCTTGCCAAAACCGCCTTCAAGGAAAAGGACTGGTCCGGCCTGCGCCGTCTCGCCGACGCCTGCAGCGACAGCACCCGCGTCCGGCTCGCACTCACGGTCATCAATACCCATCATACGCTAAAGGACGTCGCGCCGCACGACGACGACTCCGCCCGCGATTTTTTCCGGCACGTCCTCGCCACCCCAACCGGGGCCCGGTCTCATCTCAACCAAACCCGCCTCCTTCTTCGCCTCGCCATCAGCGACAATAGCCGGTCAGACAGCATCGCGGGCAACGCCCCACCGCTCAACGTCCTCGATTTCGCCCGCAAAACCGGCCTGGCCGCCGCACCTGTCACCTCTGCCGCCACACCAACCCCCGACCGCACCGCCGGCCGCGCCCTCACCACCCTCCAACGCGAGGCCGCCTTCGCCACCGCCTACGAAGCCGGCATCCACTGGTTCGACGACAAACTCGTCCTCGCCGAAAAGGGATATCTCGCCGCAATCGATATCGATCGGCAATGTCCCACCGTCGAAGCCTGGCCCTATTTCTCCATCATTCAATTCTATCTCTCCAACGGCAACGCCAGCAAGGCCCTCTTCTATGGGCTCGAAGCCATCCGCCGCCTTCAGGCCACCGGCAATCCCGGACTCGAATACGAGCCTTATTGGTGCCTGGGACAGGTGAACGACCAGCTCGGGAAATCCGATGTCGCCCGCAGCTACTACGACAGCGTCCTGGCCATCATGAGCCGCCGCCATCTCAATCCCGACGCCTGGCTCTTCAGCAGCGTCACCCAATCCTATCTCAGAGACAAAGATCCCGTCGGCGCTCTTGCCTGGCTCCACAATCACGTCATCCGCGGCGACATGGGCGAACCCGCTTACCGCCAGCTCGTCAACCAATGCTTTGGCGACTGTTATGTTGCCCTTGGCGACTTCACTCGTGCCGAACCGTTCTACATCGACTGCTACACCGTCGCCTCTCACATCAACAGATACAATCTTTCCCTCGCCGCCTTCCCCCTTGGCCAACTCTACATCCGCACCCGGCAATACGACAAGGCCCGCACCTATCTCCAGCCGCTGCTCCAGCCCGCAGACTATTACATCGTGCCCTTGTATATCCAACGCGATGTGCATCTTCTGCTCTACGTCGCCGACAGCGCCCGCGGCGACTACCTCTCCGCCATGAAACATCTTCGCACCCAGGAGGCCCTCAACGACTCCCTCTTCAATATCGCCCGCAACGGCCAGATCCAGGAACTCACTTTTCGGTTCGAGACCGAACGCAAGGACCGCGACCTGCGGCTGCAACAGGAGCATATCCAGAACCTCCAGAGCCAGGCGAAGTTGCAACGTGCCTCCCTCGCCCAGGCGCAGACCTTTCGCAACACCCTTATCTGGGGTACCCTCATGCTGCTCGCCATCATCGGCATCCTCTACAGCCGCTACCGTACCAAGCAGCGAAGCAACCGGCTCCTCAAGCGCCAGCAAATGGCCATTAACCAGTCCAACCAGGAGCTCCAGCGGCTCAATGGCCGCCAGAAAAAACTCCTCGCCGAGAAGGAATGGCTCATGAACGAGGTGCACCACCGGGTCAAAACGAATTTGCAGATTGTCACCAGCCTGCTCAACATGCAGGTCGGCTATTTGAATGATGAATTTACGCTCCATGCGTTCGGGGAAATTGGATCGCGCATCCGGACCCTCAGTCTCATCCACCAGCGGCTTTATCGCGAGGACGGCGATCCCACCCTCATCAATATGCGCGATTATATCCATGAGCTCTCGGTCTATCTCATCGATCATTACGATCGGCCGGATGTTCGCATCGCCCGCCACATCGGTCCCATCGAACTCAACATTGGCCAATGCGTCCCCGTCGGCCTCATCCTCAACGAGGCCATCACCAATGCCCTGCTCTTCGCCTTCCCCCCTGCCGAAACGGACCCCTCCGCATCCGGCCCCATGTCATCCGGTCTCACGGCATCCCGCCCCTGGGTCCACGCCGGGCTGTCCCCCGAAAGCATCATCGAGATCTCCATGCATCAGGACTCCGATGGCCGCATCACCCTCACTATCTCCGACAATGGCGTCGGCCTGCCCCCCGATTTCAACCCCGACACCGATGCCGCCATGGGGTTGCAGCTGATCAAGACGCTCGGCATGCAACTCGACGGCCAGACCCAAATAGAAAATCGCCAGCTCCCAACCTCGGCTGAAGGTTGGCTGGCCGGCGACTATCATGGATTGCGCATTACCGTTATGTTCCAGCGGGAGGGCAGCGACCTGGCTGAGCTGTAAGCAGGGCGCTCCCACGCTAACGCTGGCCACTGCGGGCTGGCGCTCCGATTCCTACTTCATAAAGAACGCCAGGAGATCCCGCTGTACCGGCGCCGTATTCTCCTGCACGATCCAGTGCCCCGCGCCCGGGATCTTCGACTCACTCACATTCTCCGCCACGAGTTTTATATGCGCCGTAAAATAGGATGCCGCCGAAAACTCGCCCGACATCGCCAGCACCGGCATCGTCAGCTTATGCTGCATGAATTTCTTATTGTCCACCGCGTCCTGCTCGAAGGCGCCAAACCAATGGAAGGCCCCCGTCGTCGATCCCGGTGTCGAGTATGCGCGGATGAACTCACTGGTCTCTTCCGGCGTGAACGCGTTGTTCACATGCCCCACCACCGGCCAAAAACTCTTCAGGAACAACCCCGCTTTTCCCTGTACGATCTCGCCACTCGCCGGCAAGGCGAAAAAGCCAAACCACCACGCTTGCGCCCGCACCTGCGTCCACACCGGCTCCACACCCGGCAACAGCGCGTCCATCAGCGCCAGCTTCTTCACCTCCGACCCAAACTGTGCCGCATACGCATAGGCCACCATCAGCCCGATATCGTGGCCCGCCAGGTTGATCTTCGAAAAACCCAGCTGTTTCACCAGCGCGTGGATATCCGCTGCCAACGCCTTCTTATCGTAACCCGCCGTCTTCCGGCCCGACTCCCCGAGCCCCGGCAGGTCCGGCGCGATCACCGTGAAGTGCTTGCCCAGCTCAGGCAGCAGGCGGTTCCACATAAACCAGTTCTGGCCAAAACCGTGAAGGAGGACCAGCGGGTCGCCTTTTCCGCCCATGACATAATGAATTTTCACGCCATTCGCAGTCGCGTAGGCATGCTTGAAGCCGGCCGGAGGCGCGGCGGGTTGCTGCGCACCCGCGGCAACGCTGACAAAAAGCACCAAACACAATAAGAGTCTCATAAACCGATCTATTTAAAAGTGAAAAAATCAATTCGTCCTTATCCAGTCGAGAATATAGGTCGCCACTTCCTCCCATCCCGGTTGCAACAAGACGCCATGGTTTCTGCCGGGGAACAGCTTGTATTCCGTCACCGAGTCCGGATTTGCATAGCGCCGGTAATTGGCAAAATTGAGCTTCGCCGGTATCGTGCGGTCCGCTTCGCCGGCCACCAGCAAGAGCGGTGGGCGGGTCTGCCGGAAATCGACCCGCGCCGCACCCCCGATCGTATCCCGTACCACGCGCTTCGACTCCGGTATCGCCAGACAGTATTCCCGCTCCTGCCAATCCTGCGGCATCCCATTGGCAAAACCGTACTGCCATTGCGGAAAACTCATCATATACGTCTTCGATGCCCGCGTAAAAAACCCCAGCGCCGGCCAGCCTGCCCGTAAAAAGGAGAAAGACGGCGCGAATACTCCCTGCGGTGGAACCGAATGGATGGCCACCGCTTTCGCCGCAAGCCCGCCCGCAAGCAACTGCTGCGCGATGAGTCCGCCAAGCGAATGCCCAATGAGGATCGGGCGCTCCGACAGCCGCATCACCGTGTCCGTGAAAAATGCGGTCAGTCGCTTCAGCCGCATCGCCGCCACCTCCGGGTCCGGATGACGGCTGCGCAATACATCCGGCGGCGCATCCTTGTTTGGCCAGGGTGGGGTCAGCACCGAATAACCCTGCCGCTCAAAAAATCCCGCCCATTCGTTCCAACAGGAATGATGAAGAAATGCACCGGTGAGAAAAACGATGGTCCTGGACTCCTGCTTGTTCATATAGGGGATGTTTCCCGCCTCGCATCAAAAGACATTCCGCGTTTCAAGTATCTCTCCATCAGGCCATTAATAAGGTCGCGCCACCCGTCGCCGACGAAATGTCGTTCCCTGACGAAGCAGCCGACGACTTATCGTCGGACTATCCCGGCTTTTATCTATATTCGGCTGAAACAAAACACCTTCCGTCCCAATTACATTCTGGTACGGAAGTGGAGTATTTTTCAAAAACAGCTGCTGACCGATGAAGATCATTGTCCGGATATGGCTTATCCTGCTGGGGACAGGGGCGTCCGCGTCTGCATTCGCCCAAACTGTCGTCGCTGGCACCGCCCAAACTGTCGTCGCTGGCACCGCCCAAACTGTCGTCGCCCGCACCGACCAAACCGCCGTCGCTCGCACCGACCGGACTGCTGTCACCGGCGCCGCCCGGGAAGCCGCGATCTCGCTGCAACTCAGCCGCCGGCTCCAGGATCAGCAAAAGTACGCCGAGGCAAAGATCAACGCCCAAAAAGCCGTCGACGCCTATCTTCGGCTCAATGAACCCGACTCGCTCGGCGAAGCTTATGTCATGCTTTGGTCCACTTCCGCCCTCGCCGGGATGTCCTTTCCCGACCGGATGCCCATCCTGCAAAAAGCCGCCGCCGCCTTCGAAAAAGCGGGTAACCGCCGCCGCGAGGCCGACTGCTACAAGGAAATAGCCGACCTTCAGCAAATAACCGCCAACATTCCTGCTGCGATCCTCTCCCTCCAGCAATCTCTGCGTCTCTTTCAATCCGTCAACTACCCCAATCTCCAAGGGGTATATGATCTTCTTTGCGTCACCTCCGGCTATCTCGACGAATTCGACGAAGCCGTCAGATATGGTCTCCTCGCGATCCGCTACTGCGACGATACAAAAGATACCAGCCTTTCCCTTGTCACCTATTACAACCATCTCGGCATGGCATATTACGCCCTCAAAGACTTCGACAAGGCCGAGCTTTATTACCGTCGAAGCCTCGACATCGCCAGTAAGTACAAGGACCCCGATGGCATTGCCACCCTATCGTTTAATACCGAAAGGCTCTATAACTACTGGCGCAAACCCCGGAAAGCCCTTGCCTTTCTCGACTCGATGCGGGCCGCCCATCCCACCATTTTCGCCCCCCATTATCAATTCGAAGTAAATGAGAGCCTCCTCTCCTGTTACGATGGTCTGGGCCAGCCCGGAAAGGCGGCGCCCTATGCCGACTCGGTGGAGTCAGCGATGAACCGGGGCGATCCCAGCCACTCCTCCCGGTCCCTCGGTTACATCGCCCTGTTGAATCACTATTTTCATTTGCACGACTACGACAGGGCAAATACCTGGCTCGTCAGGTATATCGATCTGGTTCGCACGTCGAAGATCCCCCGGTATATGCAGAATGCGCTGTACTGGCACTACCGGATAGATTCCGCACAGGGGAAATATGTCGAAGCGATGCGCTACCTGATGCAATGGAAGCTGAGGGGCGATACGATCCTCGATCAGAAAAAGCGCCGGCTCATCGAACAATACAACGCCCTGTACGAGTCCGAAAAAAAGGACAAAAGTATCGTTGTTCTCCAGCAGCAAACCCAAACCCAGGAAGCCTCGCTTCGGCACGAAGAGTTTCTTCGCAAGGTCACGCTCGGGGGCATCGCGCTCCTCGTCATCATTGTCGGGCTGTTGTTCAACACCGTTCGGATGAAACAACGCAGCAACCGGCTGCTCGAGGTCCAACGCAGCGAGATCGACCGCAAGAATCAATCCCTGCAGCAACTCGTTACCGAAAAGGAATGGCTCGTGAAAGAGATCCACCACAGGGTCAAGAACAATCTTCATATGGTCGTCGGCCTCCTGGCCAGTCAGGCCGAATACCTCAAAGGGCGGGAGGCGCAGGAAGCCATCACCGACAGTCAGCATCGCATCCAGGCCATGTCGCTCATCCATCAGAAGCTGTACAACACCGAGAACCTGTCGTCGATCGATATGCCGCACTACGTGCGGGAACTCGTCGATTACCTCGAAAGTTTTTTCGACACGCGCGGCTCGATCCGGTTTCACCTCGACATCGCCAGGGTGAGCTTTCCCTTGTCTCATTCCATCCCGCTCGGGCTGATCCTCAATGAGGCGATCACCAATTCGATAAAATATGCATTTCCCGGTGGCGGGCAGGGTCAACTTTCGATCAGTTTGCAGGAAGCCGGCGGCCCCGAAACCACGCGCCCGGTGGAATGGGCCGAAACTACCCGTCCCGCCATCTGCTACCGGCTCACGATCGCCGACGACGGTATCGGCATTCCCGCCGATTACCGCAAGAACTCGTCGCTTGGCATTTCGCTGATCGAAGGACTCAGCAATGATATCCGCGGAAAGCTCACCATCCGCGGCGAAAAAGGCACCGTGATCACCCTGATCTTTCCGGTAGAGCAACTCGCGCCGATCACCCAAAGTCAAACCCATGCAGCAAAAACCTGAAATACTAATTGTCGAAGATCAGTTTGTCGAGGCCAATCACCTCCGGCTCATGCTTGGTGGTGCCGGCTATCCCGTCAGGGGTATCGCCCGGAGCGTACAGGACGCGCGGGAAATGATCGCCAGCCGTCCGCCCGGTCTCGTCCTGCTGGATATTTTCCTTTCCGGCGAAGGTACCGGCATCGACCTGGCCGGAGAACTGCGCGAAGCCCGGATACCTTTCATTTATCTCTCCGCCAATTCAAATGAAGATACGCTCAACGCCGCCAAGGCGACGCACCCTTATGGATTCCTGGTAAAACCTTTCCGCGAGAAAGACCTGCTCGTGACCATGGCCATTGCCCGGCATCACCAGGAATCCGGACTCGAATCCGGCATCCGCAAGGAGACGCTGTTCCGGCAGCAGCTGAAAAGGCTGCCCGAAGAATGTGATCATCTGGAGAAAGGACTGTTGCAACTCACCAGGGCGCTCCAACCCCTGATCCCCTTCGATTATCTCGCGGTCGGGTGTTATCCGGATGCCGGGGATCACCCCCAAGCGGGCCGCGATCTCGCGTTCCTGCGTGTCGGCTTCGACGAATACCAGCAAATTGGCGACGAGGAACTTCAAACCATCACCCGGCTCAAGGCGCATGAGATCCGGCGACTTCGGCACGAGCCGCAGACCGATGCCGTCCTCCTGGCCACCCGCGAAGATTTCAAACAGCGGGCCCAGCCCGCGACGGCCGAGAAGCTCATTGCGGATACTTTCGGAATGCAGGCCCAGTTGACGCTTCCGCTTCCCCTGCTCAACTCCGGCCGGGGGCACTGTGTGTTTTCATTTTTCAGCCGCCAGCCCGATGGCTTTACAAGAGAGCATCTGGCCATTGCCGACCGCCTGCAGGAGGCGCTGATGTACACGGTTGGGAAATTGCTCCGAGGCAGTGCTGCTGCCATGTCCGCCGGACCAGCGCCATCGTCCACCGCCGCAACGGCCTCCACAGCCATCCCTCAAAACGGACTCATCCTGCCGGAGGCGGCCACCGGCTCCGCCACCTCATCCGCCACCGCCCGCAACGTTCGCAAGCCCGCTCCAACTCCCAGCTTCGAAGGGATCATTGGCCGCAGCCCCCTCATGCTCGGCATCTTCGATCACGTCGCGCAGGTGGCCCCCGCCGACACCTCCGTGCTGATCACCGGCGAAAGCGGCACGGGAAAAGAAAGTATCGCCCAGGCCATCCACCGGCTTTCCCCAAGGAGCGGAGCCCCGCTCGTGAAGGTCAACTGTGCTGCGCTGCCGACAAGTCTTGCCGAGTCTGAATTGTTCGGCCATGAACGCGGAGCCTTTACAGGCGCGGTCGATCGGCGCATTGGTCGCTTCGAACAAGCCGATCGCGGAACCCTGTTCCTCGACGAGATCGGCGATATGCCGCTCGAGATCCAGGCCAAGCTCCTCCGCGCCCTGCAGGAACAGGAGATCGAACGCCTCGGTTCCACCGGTCCCATCCGTGTCGACGTGCGGATCATCGCCGCTACCAACCGGCCTCTGGAAAAGGAGGTCGCCGCGGGCCGGTTCCGGCTCGACCTTTACTACCGCCTCAACGTCTTTCCCATTCATCTGCCGCCGCTGCGCCAGCGGCCCGAGGATATCATTCCGCTTACGCAACATTTTCTGGCGACGTACAGTAGCAGATCGGGGAAACAGGTGACCCAGATTTCCAACCAGGCGCTTCAACGCCTGCTTGCTTATTCGTGGCCCGGAAATATTCGCGAACTCGAAAATATCATCCACCGGAGCGTGCTGCTGGCTAAGAACGATACCCTCGATGACATTCAGCTACCCGTTTCCACCGCCGCCCTCGAATTCGTCGGCGGCAGCGACCTCCATCTCAATACGATCCGTGAGAACGAACGGGCGCATATTCTCGCCGTGCTGCAAAAATGCAATGGCCGCATCCGGGGCAGCGGTGGTGCGGCCGAGATTCTTGGAGTGCCGCCGACAACCCTCGCCTCCAAAATGCAAAAGCTGGGGATCAAGCGGTCGCATTTTTGAACATTCCGCGTATCGATTCCGAACAGTCGCGCATGCAGCGGCGGCGGCAATTCGCTGACCACCAGCGGCCTGCAACTCTGGCATTCTCTTCGCCGTCACTCTCCATCAACTCAACCGCATGTACCGCAACTTCCTTCTCACGGCCCTGCGCCAGCTGTCCCGCAACCGTGTCTACTCCTTCATCAACATCGCCGGCCTCAGCCTTGGTCTCGCCGCAGCCATGTTGATCGTCCTCTTCGTCCGGGACGAAACGAGTTATGACCAATTCCATGCGAAAAAAGCCAGCATCTATCGCGTCGTGCGCAACTTCAAAAACCCCGACGGTAGCCCCTTTGGCGGTGATGGCTATTCCCCGCTTACCCCCGGCCCCCGATTTGTCGCCAACATCCCCCAAGTAAAGGGCTATGTCCGCATCGCCAACAACTACCAGGACATCAGATCGGCGGCGCCCGGGCATAACACCGACATCCGGTCGCAGCAGATCCTTCGCGTCGACTCCAATTTCTTCACCGTCTTCTCCTTCCCGCTCATCGCCGGCGACCCCGCCACCGCTCTGACCAAACCTCATACCCTTGTCATCTCCGAAAAGATGGCCCGCCGCGAATTCGGCACTACCGCCGCCCTCAATAAAACCTTGTTGGTGAAAACCAGCGTCCCCGCCACGACGCCTGGGGCACAGCCCACCGAGGCTTTCCAGCCGTTCACTATTACTGGCATCGCCAAAGACTGCCCGCAAAACTCCAGCATAAAATTCGAAGCCCTCATGCCGCTGGACACTCACTCCCCCGAATATGCGCAGTGGGAGAACCATTGGCTCGGCGGCATCCTCAATACTTTCCTTGTCCTCGCCCCCGGCGCTGACCCCCATCGCGTCGAATCCCAAATGAAGCGCGTAGTAGAGACCGAGGCCCGCGCCGAACTCGCCGATGCCGTCAAAGCCGGCGCGAAGCATTTTCCCGTATTTCTGCTCCAACCCCTCACCGCCGCCCATCTCAGTACCGAATACGCAGCCATCGACGGTCTGGTCGACGCCAGCAATCCTGTCTTCTCGTATATTCTCTCCGGCATCGCCGGCTTCATCCTGCTCATCGCCTGTATCAACTTCGTGAACCTCACCATTGCCCGCAGCGTCCGCCGCGGTAAAGAGATCGGCATCCGCAAGGTTATCGGCAGCAGCCGCGGTCAGCTCGTCATTCGCTTCCTCGGGGAATCCGCCATCCTTTGCGCCATCGCTTTCAGCCTCGCCATCGGTCTCGTGCAGATCTTTCTGCCGCTGTTCAATGACCTCTCCGGGAAGGCTCTCGCCTTGTCCTATCTTGTCGATCCAAAGCTGATCCTCGAATACATCGGCCTGTTCATCGCTACTGCCTTCGCCGCCGGTTTCTATCCCGCGCTCGTGTTGTCCGGATATAATCCCGTGAAAACCCTCTATGGCCGCTTCACCCTCGGTGGGCGCAACCTCCTGCAACGCGGTCTCGTGACGCTGCAGTTCGCTCTCGCATCCCTGCTCATCGTCGCCACCGCCATCATTGCCGCGCAATTCAATTATCTGGTGAATATGAAACTCGGATATGACGATAAGGATCTTGTTATCATCAACAACTGGGAGTTCGATCCGCAGAAGTTCCATTCCATCGCAACCGCCCTTCAGCAGTCACCCAATGTCCTCGGCGTCTCCGGTCGCAATCTCGGCTGGGACAACGAAGGAGCCGACGCCGAAGGCCACGCGGATCGGATCAACACCACCATCGAAACCATCGACGCCGGATATCCACGACTGTTGTCGATCCCCCTGGTCGCCGGTCGTAATTTCTCGCGTGATTTTCAAGCCGACTCCACGCAGTCCGTCCTCGTCAACGAAACCTTTGCCCGTGAGGCCGGGTGGCAAAATCCCATCGGCCGCAACATTCATGTAAACGACAAGAACGTCCGGGTCGTCGGCGTCGTAAAGGATCATTATTTTCAACCGCTGAATGTAAAGATCAAGGCGCAGGTGTTCTCCCTCACGATGGGCCGGGGGGTCAGGTCGATGTTCGTCAAGATCCGGCCCGGCAGCGCTGGCGCCGTCCTTCCCTTCATCGAAAGGACCGTCAAGGCGCAGATGCCGCTCAGCCCGTATTATTACTATTTCAAGGACGAGGAGAATCGCCGGCAATATGCCGCCGAAGCCCGCTGGAAGCAAATTCTCAGCTTCGGCGCCGCCATCACCATCTTTATTTCCTGTATCGGCCTCTTCGGGCTCTCCGTTTTCGCCGCCGAGAAGCGGACCAAGGAGATCGGCATCCGCAAGGTGCTCGGAGCCTCCGTCGCCGGCCTCGCCACAACGCTTTCCACCGACTTCCTGCGTCTCGTCGCGCTTGCCTTGCTGGTCGCCATGCCGCTCGCATGGATCGCCGCCGGACAATGGCTCGCCGATTATCCCTATCGGGTACAGCTTAGCCCCTGGCTCTTCGCCGTCCCGGCCGCACTAGTCGTAGGCATTGCCGTGCTCACCGTCAGTGTGCAGGCTGTACGGGCCGCGGTCGCCAATCCCGTGAAAAGTCTAAGGACGGAATAGACCTTAAAGCGACAACAACTTCACATAGAAGTCGCCATTCGTAATGGTTTTCTTCGGCTGGTCCGAACCTATGCCACCAATGAAATCTCCTGAGAAAGTACCTTTTATCGAACTTGAATCCAGCGAAGTGATCACCAACTTGAAGTGATTCACGATCGCGGTGCCCGCGGACTGAGAGATGCTGGTCCCGGCCTCATACATGTCGCTCATCGAGGTCTGATAGAACCCATCGACATCGTAAAGGGTGGTCGTGTCCGAATAGGTACCCGCCTTGATCGGCAGAGGACGTCCATAAATAGTGGATACATTGAGCGTGATCGTCTCGCCCGTCGGAGAATTTGTCACAAACCCGGTGAGGGTAAGGCTCGTGACGCCCTGCACCGTGATCTTATCGGCGATGGCGTTCACATTGAACTTTTCCGCCTTGCCGTCGACGGTAGCCGTCACATGATAGGAGCCGCTGCTGCCACTATTGCTTTTTTTACAGGAGATACCGGCGCAAAGGAGCAGGCCGGCAAAGAGAAAAGATCGCTTCACGGTATTCAGTTTAAGAGTTAGTGCGCAAATTAGGAAACCCTGCCCAGCTCCCTAAAACCGTGCGGGCTTTCCCATAACCGTGTCATTTTCGCTGTGGGCGCGCTAATGGGGGGGCGTTGACCCAGCAGTTGGAGGGTTCGTTTGCCATGAGGAACGACCCCGGCCTGGCGATCCGTATCCAAATTCCGGTTGCCCATAGTTGATACCGGCAAATAGTCGTACGTTTGTCAGCCAACCCGAACCGATCAATCCCCGCCCCTCCCGGAAATCTTCTTCCTCGGCCACAGCTGATCACATATGAGAACACATCTCTTATTGTTCGCATTGGGGCTCTGCGCCTTCTCTGTTCTGGGACAACCCCGGCCGGGCGACACCTCTCGCGTCAATGCACTGCTCGATCGCAGCATCGGCTATGTAAACAGACCCGGCAACGAAAAGAAAGACATCGACAGCGCCGTCCTATTGGCGGAGGAGGCCCTGGCCCTGAGCAGGAAGGTCGGCTATCCCCACGGTATTCAAAATGGTGCTTACCAGGCGGCAGTTGCCCGCATGGAAGCCAGGGATTTTTCCGCTGCCTGGTCCTATGCCGGCTTTTTCGACGACACCAGTCGGGCCAATTTTTACGGTCAGTCGATCGACTATCGCCTCAACCTCCGCGCGTACACCCGCGCCGAAGCGGACAGCACCACTCTCCCCGCCGATCTCCTCATCCCCCTTTTGCCCAAGGTCCAAAGCGCTCGCGGCATCGGCATTGCCTACCCGGGACTGGCGGGTCACTTCAAAGCCGTCGGCGACAGGAAACGGTCCGCTGAATATGCATTGCAGGGCCTGCAACTCCTCCGGAAGGCTGGAAGCGTCTTTCAGCTAAATGACTACCTGGAGCGGATGGCTTTCTGGTACCATCAGGATAGCGCCTTTGCCTCATGTATGTATTCCATGGTAGCGCAGGTCGAAGCCGACGCCGAAGCGCGGCTTCCCGCACTCAGCGATATTCAGCAACACGACGTCATCGCCAGGATGGCCTATATCGTCAACATCTTCTACTATGGGAAACAGCTGGACGCCGTGATGCGAATGGAACGAGTCGTCATGCGGCTTAACGAACGGTTGCACCAACACGTTTCTCTTCCCTATTCTGTCATCGCCTATCTCTATAACGCCCAGGCCAGGACAAAAGAGGCGCTGCCATATGCGTTGGATGCCGTTCGCGTTACCGAGACACCCCTGGGCCCTGTCGACGGCAAGGGTTACGAATGCGCTTCGCTGATGTACCTCGAGATGGAGAACCTGGACAAGAGCATGCAGTATTTCTATAAAGCCCTGCCCCTTTATCAGAAAGACCCCAGCCTCATCGGTAACCCCGGCGGTCTCTTTTCCCGGGCCATCGGCATTCTGCTCCGGCAGCAGAAGCCCGACGAGGCGCTTCGGCTTCTCGGGATCGTCCGCCGGCCTCCGCCCGGAGTCATTTTCAGTTTCAATGACAAAGCCTTTTTCGCCATGTCCGCCGGAGACTGTTATAGTGCGCTGGGAAGAAAGGACGCTGCGGAACAGTACTACTCCGCTGCATTGAAAGAAGTTCCCCAGGATAGATACACGCCGACAAAGGTCAATGTGTACGAACGCCTGGCCACTTTCTACACTGCGAATCGGCAATATGCGCGGGCCCGGCCCCTGCTGGACACCTTGCTCGCCGATAGTATCCGCCCTCTTTCCACCGTCGGCCTCCTCGCAAAGAGCTGGTTGCTGCGCTACCAGGGCGACAGCGCGCTGGGTAACTACCGTCAGGCCATGTCCGCAATTCGGAACTACCAGTTCCTCCACGACTCCCTCACCAATATCGCCAAGAACAAACAGCTCGCCGAAATGGACGTGCAATACGAGACCGAAAAGAAGAATCAGCATATCGCTCATCTCGAAGAGCAATCCGCGCTACAGGCGCGGCTCCAGCAATCTACCCTCCGCCAGGAACACCTCGTCCGCAACAGCCTCATCGCCGGCGCCGCCCTCCTCGCCCTCCTCGCCGCTGTCCTCTACAACAGGTACCGGATCAAGCAGCGCATGACCCGCCGTCTCGAAAAACTCTCCACGCGCCAGCAGAAGCTTATCAAGGACAAGGAATGGTTGCTCCGCGAGATCCACCATCGCGTGAAGAACAATTTGCAGATCATCATCAGTCTGCTGCGACTCCAGTCGGGGCAGTTGAAGGATGAGGCCGCCATTGGGGCGTTCGAGGAGATCAGCGCCCGTGTCAATGCTATCTCGCTTGTGCACAAGAAGCTTTACCAGGAAGGGCAGAATATGGCGTCCATCGATATGCGCGATTATATCAAGGAACTCGTGGATTTTCTCAAGGAAGGGTTTTCATTGGGCTCCCCAGGCCGCCGCATCGGGTTTCGGTTGGACATCGGCGAGGTGTATCTCGATGTCGCGCAGTGCGTTCCGCTCGGGCTGATCCTGAATGAGGCGATCACCAATGCGATAAAGTATGCGTTTCCACCCGGCCGCCCCGACGGCGCCCGCGACGCCATGGCCGGCCGCCCTGACGGTTCCCGCGACGCCATAACGGACCACACCCCGTCCCCGCCCCTCATCACCATCGCCTTGCACGAGCAACCCGGCCACACACCCGCACCGAATGGCTATTCCACGAACCCCGAACCCGCCGGCCAGGGCGCCTCCCCGTCCTCCCATGGCGGGTCCCAGTCCTCACATCCCGCATCCCCATCCTCGCGCGGCGCCTCCCCCGGCTGCATCCGGCTCCTCATCGCCGACAACGGAATCGGCCTGCCCACCGGCATCGATCCCGAGACCAATGGCTCCCTTGGACTCCAACTCATCTATACCCTCACCCAGCAGCTCGAGGGCACCCTCGCCATGACTAATGACCCCGGCCTGACCATCCGCATCCAATTCTCCCGGGGCGAGACAATCGCCGGCTGATCCGCCGGCAACGCCGTCTCCGCCAAACCCGCCACCCCCGCTCCAGCCCCGGCCCGCATCCACGCCCGCCTCCGGCAACGCATCCCCCGCTCCGCGGCTTTCTCGCACAAATAGCGTACTTTCGCGGCCAAATCCCGTTTATGGTTGTCAATCTTAGCGAGCAATATTCGCTGCTGTCCGACTGGATCAGTGAGATCCGGGATACCGAAGTCCAGACCGATCGCATGCGGTTCCGCCGCAACCTCGAGCGTATCGGCGAGGTAGCCGCATTTGAGATCAGCAAGACTTTGCCTTATGTCGAAAAAGAGGTGCAGACGCCGCTCGGGACCGCCACCTCCAAGGTCCTCAAAGAGCAGCCCGTCATCACCACGATCCTCCGCGCCGGCCTGCCCATGCACCAGGGATTGCTCAACTATTTCGACAAGGCCGACAACGGGTTCATCTCCGCCTATCGCAAGCATAACCGCGACGGCAGCTTCGAGATCAGCCTCGACTATGTCTCCTGCCCCGAGCTCGAGGGCCGCGTCGTCATCGTTTCCGACCCCATGCTTGCCACCGGTTCCTCCCTCGTCAAGACCATTCAATATCTCCGTGAGGAGGGCCATCCCTCCGAGATCCACATCGTCGTTGCGATAGCCTGCACCGTTGGGATCGAATTCGTCCTCCGCAGCGAACCCCATTGCAAGATCTGGTGCGGAGCCATCGACGATGAGCTCACCGCTAAGGGCTATATCGTTCCCGGCCTCGGCGACGCCGGCGATTTGGCGTTTGGAACAAAAGTTCAGATGTAACCGAGCGAAGCGAAGGTTAGGAACAAGGAGGGGCGTGTCGAAGCAGCCCCGACGAAGTTCGGGGGCGAAGCGAAGGTCGGCCGCCGCAAACAATAGGAACTTTAACTTCCTCGTTTCAACCTTTTTTGCTATTTTTTCGACGAATTTTCCCCGTTCAACCAACCGTATGAAGACTTTTCCCGTCTTTTCATAGTAAATGTGGGGGCCTTAACTGTCTTATGATGCGTATAGTGTTACTAAATGTCCGCCTTCGACCCGTCGCCGATGTTGAAAACTGCCCGGTAGACGCCGCCTTATCCGTCCGTTCCGAAAAGTTCCGGATTTTCTCCATTTTCATGGCCCTCGGCCTTGCCCTCTTCCTCGGCTTCCCTGCCGCCAGGGCGCAGGACCCCGGATTCTCCCAATTCTTCGCCTCTCCGCTCACGCTCAACCCCGCCCTCACCGGTAAATTCAATGGCGTCGTCCGCGTCGCCGGCAACTACCGCAACCAGTGGCCGACCATCAATAACGCCTTTATCACCTCCACCATTTCCGTCGACGCCCCGATCCTGACCGGCCGGCTCCCCGAGAACGACACCTGGGGCATCGGCATCATGGCCATGACCGACAAGTCCGCCAGCGGCATCCTCAACGCCAACTACGTCTCTCTGTCGACCGCCTACCACAAGGCGCTCGATGCCGACGGATATCACTCCATCGGCGTCGGCTTCCAGGGCACGTACGGGAACCAGTCGCTCGACGGCACGCGGCTCACCTTCGAGGATGGGCTCCAGCTCGACGGCACCTGGCTTCGTTCGCCCACAGAGGCGATCAACTCCCAGTACGTCAGCGTCCACTACTTCGACTTCAACCTCGGCGCCCTGTACAACGCCACTACCAATGGCAACAATAACATCTATTTCGGCGCTTCGGCATATCACCTCAACCATCCCAAGGTTTCCTTCCTGGGCGTGGATACCATCAACATCCCTTCCCGCGTCACCCTCCATGGCGGAGGCTTCTTCCCTGTCGCCGGTTCGGCCAGCACGATCTATGTCAGTGCGCTGGCCAGCCAGCAGGGCGGCGGTCGCCAGCTCGTCGTCGGGGGTGCGTGGCAGATAGCCGCCAGCACCGACGAAAGCAATCCCGTCAACTTCTACGCCGGGCTCTGGGGCAGATTCACCTCCAACACCACCGACGCTGTCATTCCCTATGTCGGCCTCGACTACAGCGACTTCAGCCTCGGCCTCACGTATGATGTCAACGTATCGAGCCTGCAACCCGCTTCGCAAAGCCGCGGAGGGATCGAGATCTCGCTCATCTATATCAAGAAAAAGGGAAGCGGCCAGCATGGCATTCCTTGTCCGAGGTTCTAAGAAATTCCCTCGGTCCTGCGACCATTCCCAGGAGTCACTGTGTTTTATTTGACACTAAGGGTTCCACCTATTTTCGGATCAAATTCCCCCAGGTCCGCAATTATTCCCCCCACGCTCAGTTCTTCCTAGGGGTATTCTACCCGCATTCCATTATTATAACGCTTTGATCGACACCAACACTCTATACCCATTTCCCTGCGAAATGCCGCGCCGGCGGCCGGGTCGCTTCGCATCGAAGCACCAACACCTCATCGGCACGGTATTCCTTCTGTGCACCACGCTTTGCCTCCACGCGCAGAACACCCTCGACAAGGCCGGTCTCGGAGCAGGCGTGAACGCCAGCGCCGCATACGCCATGCGTCTCCTCAGCAGCAGCTATGCCGGAAAGGCCCTCAAGGTGCGTCGCAGCAGCGACAACAGCACCCAGGACATCGGCTTCACCGCCGGCGGGGAACTCGATTCCGTGTCCCTGAAGACCTTTGTCGGCGCGGGCAGCGGTTACGTCATCACCTGGTACGACCAGAGCGGCAATGGCCTCAACCTCACGCAAGCCACTGCCATCTACCAGCCTGTCCTGGTCAATGCCGGTACCATCAACCGCGAGAATACCCGTCCCTTCATCCGATTCTGGGGCGTACCCGGTGTCACCTTCAACTCGCTCGCCCTGGCCTCCCAGATGACTACCGTCGGCCATGTGTCGGCCGTCATGAAATTCGCTGCCGGCGGCTATGGATTCATCCTCTCGCACTCCGGCGCGTATAACTGGCACTCCAATCCCGCCACTGCTCTCGTTTACTCCATCGCTACCACCTCCGTACAAAACGGCGGCGGCTGGTCCAACGCCTCCGCCCAGACGCCCACTGCTATTTCCTGGCCCACGACGCTCACCCTTGAAGAGCTCGAGCCCGCCACCCCGAGCAGCGGTACCAACTGGGACAATATCGGCAACGATCGCAGCTGCTGCCATGAGATCAGCGGCGGCGGTGGATACGGAGAACTCATCCTCTTCAACACCGCCCTCAGCGTCGCCAATCGCCAGCTGCTCGAGAACAACCACACGCTTTATTTCGGCATCGGTACGCTGCCTGTCACCTGGCTGGCTTTTACTGCCCATATGAATAACGGTAAGACCTATCTGCAATGGCAGACCACTGCCGAACGGAACTCAAAGGAATTTACCGTGGAATACAGCACCGACGGCCACTCCTGGGCCGCGCTTGCTACCCTTCCCACCGCCGGCAACAGCTCGACGATCAGGGAATATAGTTATGTCCACTATGCCCCTCAACCCGGAGAGAACTTCTATCGTATCGCCGAGACCGACGACGACGGCAGGACCGACTACAGCAGCATTGTGGCCGTAACACTGCCCGCGATTGCCACTCGTCGCCCCGAATTTGATATCCTGGAAAATCCCTCGTCCCACGCGCGGCTATCCCTTCGCGTAAATACCCCGGTTGCCCTCTCGGTCATCGGTATGGATGGAAAGATCTGCTGGAAGGGCAGGCTCGATCCCGGGGTGCGGGAGATCCCCATGGATGGCCACCCGCAGGGGGTGTATCTTGTCGCGGGCACAACGACTACCATCCAGGTGCTGATGCGGTAAGGGCCGATCGCGTCATCCCTTCCGCTACCCGTTCCCCGACGGTGCCTTAGGCCCACTCACATATGGATTATCTTTCATAAAAAACCGATACGGCAGGGCCGCATCCTCTCCCGCATAGTCTACTCCGATACGCGGCGTCGCCACAATTTCGCTCCGGCGTGGCCGGTATCCATCATCCGCGATATAGATGGACTCGCCCAGCAGCGAGGTGCCCGTATGGCTCGTATGCAGCCCCATTGCCCGTGACAGATTCCCCGGCCCTCGCGTCAGCGTATGGTCCAGTTTCTTCTTACCCGTTCGTTCCAGCATCACCGGTACTCCTTCCATTGGCTCCAGGGCCCGCACCAGCACCGCGTGCGGCACGTCGCGTTTGTTGGTCACGACGTTGAAGAGGTGGTGGATGCCATAGATCAGGTAGACATAGGCCACCCCTGCAGGCCCGAACATCACCTCCGTCCGCCGCGTCCGCCGGCCCGACCAGGCATGACTCGCTCGGTCCACGATGCCGTTATAGGCCTCAACCTCCACGATCCGCCCCGACGTCCGCTGACCGTCAAGAACGGTCACCAATACCTTACCCAGCAGGTCCTTCGCCACCCCAACCACTCCCGGGCGATCATAAAAGGAATCGGGGAGGGGGGCCAGCGGCGCGGCGCTCTTTTGTCGGTTCGTCATAAATACGTAGGTTTGACGGATAGGAAACCCCTATCCCGAGCCTAACAAAAACAAAAATAGCATCTTGCTGAAAGAAATTATCATAGCGCTCCAGTCTTATGTAAAGGCCCACCATTTCATCACAAAACACAAGCTCTGGAAGTGGATCATCATCCCCGGCGTGCTCTATACCATCCTTTTCCTCGTCGGCATGTACTATTTCGGCATTACCGCTTCCGCCGCCGTCGGCTGGCTTAGCCATGTGACCGGGATAGATCGCTTTGTGCACCACCGCCAGTCCCCCGCGCTAAGTTTTCTCTTTATCATGGGCGGAATGATGGTCCACCTCGTCCAGATCTTCTTCTACTTCTCGCTTTTCAAATATCTTTTTCTCATCCTCGGCTCCCCCCTCTTCGCCTACCTCAGCCAGCAGACCGAGGCGCTGATCAATGGCCGTGGGGACGACTTCGTCATAGATCGTCAGCAACTCTTCCTCGACATCCGTCGCGGCATCCGCCTCGCATTGCGGAATTCGTTCTGGCAGACCGTCTACACCATTTGTATCCTGGTCGTCTCCTTCATTCCCGTCATTGGCTGGATCACCCCCGTCATTTGCACTTTTGTCGAATGCTATTACTATGGATTCTCCATGTGTGACTACAGCTGCCAGCGGCATAATCTCTCCCCCACCGCCAGCGTAGCGTATATCTCTCAGCACAAGGGCCTCGCCATCGGCAACGGGATCGTATTTTATGGGATGCATTTCGTCCCCGTCCTCGCGCCGGCGTACGCCGTCATCGCCGCTACCATCAGCCTCTATCACCAAAACCTGGAGTAGCATGGTCGACTCAAAACCTCATTCCCTCCCGCAGGCCGCATCTCAAACTTCCCCCTCCCCCGCGCCAGCCGCGACCCTCTATCTCATACCCTGCTGGCTGGAAGAGCAGGTCACCGCGCCCCTCCCCGGCTATATCCTCGATGCCGTAAAACAATGTAATGTCTTTTTCGTCGAGAACGAACGCAGCGCCCGGCGCTACCTCAAGGCGTTGTGGAAGGAAATGGTCATCGACGCTTATGAATGGTTTCCCATTCATAAGGCCGAGGAAGAAGTAAAGGCCGTGTTTCGTCAGAAATTAAAGGAAGGAAAAACGATTGGGCTTATAAGTGAAGCCGGTTGTCCCGGCATTGCCGATCCAGGTCAGATCCTCACCGAAGCAGCGCACCAGGCCGGCGCCGCCGTTCGCCCCCTCGTCGGGCCCAGTTCCATCCTCCTCGCCCTCATGGCCAGCGGCCTCAACGGCCAGCAATTTCGATTCACCGGCTATCTTCCTGTCGACAATGCCGCCCGCGTCAAAGTCCTGCGTGATCTCGAAGCCGAGTCCAGGCGCAACCACTGCACGATGCTTTTCATCGAGACGCCGTATCGCAACAACCAACTCCTCGACGCCATCCTCTCCACCTGCCACGCCGCCACCCGCCTTTGCGTTGCCGCCAACCTGACCGCGCCAACCGAATACATTCGCACGCTCTCCATCGCAGATTGGAAGAAGCTGCTGCCTTTGACACTGGCCGCCTCAGCCTCCGCCACCGCTCCTACAACCACAGGCTCCAGCCCCGCCCAAACCGCCGCAACCGCTCGCCCCGATCTCCACAAGCAACCCACCATCTTCGCGATCCTCGCCTGATCGCCGGCAACCCCGATCTTCGCAACCGGCCCCAGCCCCGCAACTAATTACCCTAACTTTAGGAACAAAATTTCCTAAAATTGCCATAACTTTAGGTATAAATTTATCAAAAATTGCCCTAACTTTATAACAAAGAATCAATTTTCAATTGATATACAATGTTTTATAGATATATTTTAGACGAACTGGATAAATGGTCAAAAAGTGGCAATCGCAAACCGCTGGTACTTCGTGGGGCCCGGCAGGTGGGAAAGACTACTGTCATCGAAACTTTTGCCAGTCGCTTCTCTCAATATATCTATCTCAATCTTGAATCGGAGCCCGATAAAAAAATTTTTATTCCGGGCGATATCGATAGGCTTGTGCAGATAATATTCATTGCAAAGGGGAAAGAACTAAAGCATAAGAATGATACACTACTTTTTATTGATGAGATCCAACAAGTACCTGGCGCCCTGAATATGCTTAGATATTTCTACGAGAAATATCCTGAGCTAAGGGTCGTCGCCGCGGGTTCTTTGCTTGAAACTATATTAGACAAGGAAACAACAATACCCGTGGGCAGAGTTGACTACATGATCCTGCGGCCGGCTAGTTTCGCGGAATTCCTGGGCGCGATGGGCAATAAACAGCTTCTCCAACAATTAGAAATGCTCCCTGCCAATGATTTCGCTCATCAGCCATTGCTTGACTCCTTTCATACCTATGCTCTGATAGGGGGAATGCCGGAGATCGTTTCCGTCTTCGCTGGCAAAAAAGATATCACAGTTACGGCCAATATTTATGAGCGACTTATCAACTCCTACCTGGAGGATGTAGAAAAATATGGAAAAAAAGATCTATTGGTCAGGGTGATCCGTCATTGTATCCGTGCAGGTTTTCGGGAGGCAGGCAAGCGCATCACCTTCAACCGATTTGGCCAGTCTGACTACAGTTCCCGGGAAATAGGGGAAGCGCTAAGAATAATGGAAAGGGTTTTTCTGCTTTCCCTTGTTTACCCGGCCATCAGCTCAAGATTGCCTCTGGCACCCGACTATCGGAAGTCACCGCGATTACACGTACTCGACACCGGTATGATGAACTATCTTTTGGGGATACAGACAGACATCCTCGGAACCGATGAATTGAACAAGATCCATGAAGGCGTGATCATTGAGCACCTGGTTGGACAAGAATTGATCGCCGGTCAGTTCAATCCTTTGAGCAGCCTGCATTTCTGGACACGGGAAAAGAAGACGTCGCAGGCAGAGATCGACTATATTTATCCTTACGAAGGATGGCTGATTCCCATTGAGGTCAAATCCGGTAAAAGCGGAACGCTGAGATCACTGCACCTGTTCATGGATGAAGCGCCGCACGATCTGGCCCTTCGTTTCTATTCCGATCGTCTGCATCTGACGGAGGTGACGACGCCGGCAGGCAAACCTTTTCTATTGCTGAGTCTTCCCTATTATCTGGCTTTTCAAACCCCCAAATATATTGCCTGGCTCAAGTCAGAAGGCAGAAGTTATCTCGAACATTTGAAGACCGCAGTTAGAAAATAAACATTCGCCTTTCCGGCGTGCATTCATCTTCGCCGGCGCGAACCCTCACCGCGTCCCTGCGATAGACACCACACTATCCACAACAAACTTGCTATACCCGCGCCACGGCACCGCACCCAGATATTCGCGGTAATGGAGTTGCACTTCTTTGCCGCTTGCGAGTTCCAACTTCTTGGCCACAGCCTCATCCTCGATGCTGAATGTAAATTCATTGCTCTGCAATGCCGTCTTGTTTTGAAAGCCCGCGAGGATGACTTCGCCTTCGTAAGTTTTGAAGATGAAGCCTTTCCTTACCACATAGTTGAGGGTGCCCGCCTTATAACCATAGCCAAAGACCCAGTAGTAGCGAACGATGAAAAAGAGCAGCAGCCCTACGACCACCACGCCCGTGAATATGCCTAAAAATTTCTTCATATATCTAATAATTATTGGCCTTCGGGTCCCGGGCCCTCAATGGACCCTCGGCCCCGGGCCCTCAAAATCCATATTTATCCACCAGGTAGATCAGCGCGGCCATGCCCACCGCCCCCATTTCCAGCTCGCGCTTGTTGACATTCTCCAGGACGTCGTTTCGCGCATGATGGTATTCGAAGTAGCGTTGCGAGTCGGGCCGCAATTCGCCGACCACCGCGCCAAGTTGCCCTTGCATCGGACCCACGTCGCTGCCGCCGCCGCCGTGTGCGAGATCATAGACGCCATAGGGTTTCAGCAATTCCACCCAGGGTTGGATGGCCGCCAGTTTCTCCGGCGACAGGGAAAGCGTAAAGCCCCGCGGCGTGAATCCGCCGTTGTCGCTCTCCAGCCCAAGGATATGTTTCTCTCCTTTCGCCTTCGCCTCCGCCGCATAGGCCCGGCCCCCGCGACCACCATTCTCTTCATTGGCAAATAAGACTACCCTCACGGTATGGCGTGGCTTGTAGCCGATAGCCTTCAGCGCCCGCAGCACTTCTATCGACTGGACGCAACCCGCGCCATCGTCCATCGCTCCTTCCGCCGGGTCCCAGCTATCGAGGTGGCCGCCGACCGTGATATATTCGTTGGGGAATTCCGAACCCCGGATCTCGCCGATCACATTATGTGCCAGCGTATCCGGCAGCATGTGGGCATTTGTCCGCAGGTAAACCGTAACATCCTTTGTACTCTGCCCTTGCCAGCTCACCACATTTCCGATGAGTGCCGCCAATTGGTCCGCATCGCGTAGGCCTACCGCCGCAGCCGGGATCTTTTGGGTGGAATCCGTGTAGATGAGTGCCCCCGTGTGTGGGTTGTTGTCCACTGACGAACTCATGCTCCGCACCAGCACCGCAAGCGCCCCATATTTTGCCGCCCGGCTGGCCCCCATCGCCCGATAGCGCACCGCATCGCCATAAGCCTGGAAGGTCTCGACAAAGAGGGGATTGAATTTATAATTGTAGAAGACGATCTTGCCCTTTACCTCGTCCTTGCGCCGCTCCAGCTCGTCAAAACTATTGACCAGCATCACGGGCGCCGTGATCCCTTTCGGTCCCGTGCCCACCGAGTTCCCCAGCGCGAGGATATCGAGCCCGCCCCTGTACAACAGGCCGGCCGAATGAGCGTCGTGGACCGCCGAATACGAAGCCGAATCCTTCCCGCCCCGCACCCAATGCGGCACCATGCACTCCTGCAGCCAGACCTTGTCCGCCACCGCATCCTGCAAGGCCGCCTGCCCCCATTTCTCCGCTTTATAATAGCCCGCGCTGCCCGAAAGCCGCGCCCCGACTGTCTTTGTCAGCCCTTTTAAGTTGCCATAGGTCTTGCCGTCCGTCAGGATCGTATCCGCCAGGCGGCGGATCAGCGCCGAGTCCTCGGCCGTCTGGCCAAACGCCGCCGCGGCGGCCATCACGAATAAAAAGATTAGTGAACTGCGATTCAACAATTTAGGGCCCATCGATGTTTAATTTCGCACTAAGGTAGGCTCTGGCGGGCTGAAAGCAAAAAAATCAGCCCGCTCCGCCCTACATCGAATGTCGGGGCCTTCGGCCCGACTCCTCGGACCCTTCATCAAAGAATCCGATGCGAGGTGGCAAATTCCCCTACCTTAGCAACCACTAATCTCCGCCGCTGGCGGATTAAAGGCAAACTTGAAATCATGCGCATAGGAATTGTCTGTTATCCTACTTTTGGCGGCTCCGGCGTGCTCGCGACCGAACTCGGTAAAGCTCTCGCCGACAAAGGCCACCAGGTCCACTTCATCACCTACCAGCAGCCGGTGCGACTCAACGAGTTCAACGCGAACATCTTCTACCACGAGGTCCGCGTCACCACCTATCCGCTTTTTGACTATCCCCCCTACGAAACAGCCCTCGCCAGCGCCATGGTTGACGTCATCAACAACCACCAGCTGGACCTCCTGCACGTCCACTACGCCATCCCTCACGCTTCCGCCGCCTATATGGCCAAGAAGATCGTCGAGGCCCAGGGTCGCTATATCCCCACGATCACCACCCTGCACGGCACCGATATCACCCTCGTCGGCCGGGACAAGACCTTCGCCCCCGTCGTCGCGTTCTCCATCAACCAGAGCGATGCCATCACGGCCGTCTCGCAAAATTTACGCGACGAGACCTTCCGGTATTTCAACATCGAAAAGGAGATCCGCGTCATTCATAATTTCGTCGACACCCATCGTTTTCACCGCAAGCCTATCGACGCCTTCCGCCGCGTCGTCGCGCCCAACGGGGAACGCATCCTGCTGCACGCTTCCAATTTCCGGAAGATCAAAAGGGTGCAGGACATTGTCCGCATCTTCGAGATCGTCCGCAAGCGGATCCCCGCCAAGTTGCTCTTCGTCGGTGACGGTCCGGAAAGGTCGGATGCCGAAAGCCTCTGCCGCGAGCTCGGCATCGACGACGATACCCGCTTTGTCGGTAAGCAGGAGCAGATGGAGGACATCTTAGCCGTGGCCGATCTGTTTTTGCTCACCTCCGAATATGAATCCTTCGGCCTCGCCGCCCTCGAAGCCATGGCGGCCGGGGTCCCCGTCGTCTCCACCAATGCCGGCGGCCTGCCCGAGATCCAGATCCAGGGCGAGACCGGATTCCTCGACGATATCGGTGATATTCATGGGATGAGCGAGCACGCGATCCGCATTTTGGAGGACGCCGAGACGCTAAAGCGCTTCAAGGCTAACGCCGCCGCGCATGCGAAGAATTTCGATATTCACCGGATCGTGCCGCAATATGAGGCGCTGTACAATCGGTTTTTGACTTTTGCTTAGATTTTTATGGGCGTGCCTCGGCAAAACTATCTCTTAAGCCACTGCTCCGGATCGAGATTGGACCCCTTCTCATTCGACAGGACGAACTCCAACTGACCCACATCGCCGACACGGCCGATGATCTGCCCCGTCGTGATCTGTTCGCCCTTGGTTACCGAGACGGTGGAAAGATTAGAATAGGTAGTGAAATATTTACCGTGGCGGATCATCACGGCGGTTACATCCCCGACGCTAAAGACGCTTTGCACCTCGCCTTTGAAGACCGCTTTCACCGCCGCGCCGGAGGTCACATCGATCGTCACCCCCGCATTATCATGCCAGATGCCCTTGATATATTCATGCCGGCCGAAGGACATCGAGATCGTCCCGGAAACCGGCCAGGGCAGCCGGTGCTTATACATTTCGAAGTCGCCGGTCAGGTGGATATCCTCTTCGCTCGAGAAGACCGATTTGGCCGGGGCCTTTACCGTATTGAGGGTCGCCGGCGCTACCGCCGCATCGCTCTCCGGTTTGTTGTTGGTCTTGGCATTTTCTTTTCTTGCCAGCTCGGCCGCTGCCGCCCGGTCCGACGCCGCCTTGGCATCCGCGCTCCGTTTCGCGGCTTCTTTGATCGCCAGATCGCGGGCGCGGCGGATGGCCGCGTTGATGGAGCCCGTCAGTTTCGCATCCTGCCGCTGCTTAGCCACCATCTGCTTCTTCAACTCCTTCTCCTGGGACTGCAGCCGGTTCACCACCGCGTCTTTCTCCCTTTTCTCATCCTCCAGCAGGGCGCGTTCCCGGTTTTGCTTCTTCAGCGCCTCATCCTTCGCCTGGCGGGTCACCTTCAGCCCGTCGATCTTGCTTTGCAGCAGGTCCTGGGTGCGGCGGATATTCTCCGCCCGCTCTTCGCGGTAGGCGCGGTAGGATTTCAGGTATTGAATACGCCGGATGGCGTCATTGAAATTGCTCGCGGAAAAGATAAAATTCAGGAAGTCATAGCTGCTGCGATTCTTATAGGCGAAGACCACGCTCTGTGCATACTGGACGCGAAGCGTGTCCAGCTCCGTCCGCAGCTTCAGGATCTCGCGCCAGCTCTGGTTCATATCCCCCTGGATCACGTCTATCTGGGAGTTGATATTCCGCATCGCCTGTTCCCGCAGCTTCAGCCGGCGCTGCAGCAGGGCCAGCTGCCCCAGGGTCTCCCGCTTGTGGTTGTGGGTCTCGTCCAGGCTCCGCCGTACGCTCTCGATCTCCTGCTGGATGGCGGCGCGTTCCTTTTCCAGATCGGCCCGGCTTTGGGTCGGTTGCTGTGCGAAGAGCGGGCCGGTCAGGCCCAGGGCGACGATTGTGGCGGCGGCGAGTTTCTTGAGCATGGTCCCTTAATTTACGAACATAACGCTTATCTCCGCTTATAATTTTTCGGAATTGAAAAAGGAACGCTTAAAGCTTCGTTAAACTTGAACTGCTTCACATTAAGCTCGATGTCCACCTTCAACTTCTCCGCCACCGAGATCTTGCGGTAGGTCGAGAAATTGATCCCATTGGAATGGTCGTAGTCCCTGAAGGTCATGTCCGCCGTACGGGCCCGCATCGGGTCCGCATCGTCCAGCTTGCTGTGTTGCAGCGTATAGTCGAGATTGAGAGTAAGATAGTTACGGAAGGGCGTCCCCGCGCTGAACAGCGAGACCCCCTTTTCATCCATCTTATAGAAGAGGATATGGGCCGTGTCTACATAGAGCGGATTGCCGATGAGCATATCCTGCAGGGTACCGAAGTCCACCGGCAGATGGATCTGCTCCTGCAGATAGCTGACGCTCCGCAACCGGGCTATCTTCTTCAGCTTGTCCAATATTTTCACGCTGTCCCGGGTGATCTGCAGGCGGAACGCCTCGATCCCCAGCTTGTTGATCGACACCCAGATCATGCTGTCCTTGATGATTCGGACGATGGCGTTGAAGTCATAGCCCTTCCCGTCGCCTCCTTCGTAGGATACGTGCATATGGCCCGAGAAGGTCTGGAAATCGATGTGGTTATGGGCGAGGCCGGTGAGGGTCTGGTGGATCATTTCCAGGGAGTCCGCGTGGGCATCCCGCGGCGGGGCGGTCGCGGCCCGGGCGGCGTCACCCGTCGTATCCTTGCGGATATTCGTGGTCGCGATCACCTTTCCCAATTTCTTTGTGGAACGGCAGGCCGCCAGACTTCCGATCAGTATTCCGCTTACAAGGACGGCCACAATGAGTTTATGCATAGGTCTATTATGATTTGCCTGTATGTCCGAATCCCCCCGCGCTGCGAGCTGTTTCATTGATGATGGATACGCTCTCCCAGCCGATCTGTGTCACCGGGCTGATCACCATCTGGGCGATGCGGTCGCCCGGGTGCAGGGTCTGAGATTCCTGGGAAAGGTTGATGAGGATGACTTTTATTTCTCCCCGATAGTCCGAATCAATGGTCCCCGGGGTGTTGAGGCAGGTGATGCCCTGTTTGATCGCCAGTCCGCTACGGGGGCGGACCTGGGCTTCGTAGCCGTGCGGCAGCTCCATGAACAGGCCCGTCGGGATCAGTTGTCTTTCGAGGGGTTGCAACACAACCGGCGCCTCCAGATGCGCCCGGATATCCATGCCCGCCGAACCCTCCGTCGCGTATTCCGGAAGAGCGTTGGGGGATTGGTTGATGATCTTAACCTTGATTTTTGACATGCCGCAAATATAGCATGAACCGCCGGGCTTATCCAAAATTTCGCCCTCTGGCCCATGCCCGTTTATATCTGGCCTTCGGCCGCCGGACCCGTGGTCCGTCCTGCCATTTGGGCGTTCCCCTGCGGGTCGGGCTCTACGCTGTAGTCCTCGGGCTTCGCTATCGCTCACCCTCCGGGCTGCCGCTCCGATCCCTAACGCGGGCTACCGCAGACTACGCCTTTTCCAGCAGTACCACCGCGTACGCCACGAGGCCTTCGCCGCGGCCCACGAAACCCATTTGTTCCGTGGTGGTCGCCTTGATGGAAATGTCGTCCGTTCCGATGCCCAGCAGGTTCGCGAGCGTCGATCGCATCGCCGGCGCGTGTTTCATGATCTTGGGGGCTTCGAGCGTGACAGTCGAGTCGATGTTGACGACCCGCCAAGCGCGGGACTTTATCAGGTCGTAGCTTTTTGCGAGGAGGATCTTGCTGTCGATGTCTTTGTACGCCGGATCGGTGTTAGGGAAATGTTGCCCGATGTCACCCAGCGCCAGCGCCCCAAGCAGGGCGTCGCAGATGGCGTGGATAAGGACGTCCGCGTCGCTGTGGCCCACCGCGCCGCGGGTCGAGGGAATCTGGACGCCGCCAAGCCAGAAGGCGCGGCCTTCCGCTAACTGGTGAAAATCTATGCCGAATCCAATACGTATACTCATAAGAAAAGTCCCGGATTTTTTCCGGGACCAAAGATATATATTCTGACTGTG